>Ga0115568_10000754_pt1 | contig 23561 bp, 19 predicted proteins | sample COGITO_mtgs_1204_FD_87296 | JGI IMG/M metagenome (GOLD analysis project Ga0115568, IMG submission 87296) | Pelagic marine microbial communities from North Sea - COGITO_mtgs_120426 | ecosystem: Environmental > Aquatic > Marine > Epipelagic | place: Germany:Helgoland, sampling site Kabeltonne...
ACATTTTCCCTCTTTACCCTAACTTTGTTGGCATTTGGTATCAGTTGAAAACTACCGGCATGCCTTTGCGACGGGGAAAAGGCGGTGACGATACAGAAATGCCTAATTGGAATTTGTTCTCGATTTTGCTAGTTAACTTGCCAATACTATTATGAATACAAATTTTTCATCACATACTATGCGTTTTCAGCTAGCTATTTCTGCGGACGAGTATCTGGCCTATTACCAGGGGAGCATTAAGAATATTCAGGTGCGCACTGCGGACAATCGAACTATTCGATTCCCTGCCAGCGCGGTTCAAGAGTTCCTCACCCATGGAGGTATATTTGGCACATTCGAAATTCAGTTTGATGGGGAAAACAAACTGATAGGGATTAAATTAATAACCCCATAGGATAGTGAGGAGTAACAGGGGTGTTGACAAGTTAACTGTCAGCTTGTCAGAGCCCTAGTATGAGCTAAGCAATAATGGCCAAACACCACCAATTCCTAGCCGAGAGCCCTCGTGCCTAATGACCCGAGTACAATGTCCGCACACGAAAAATAATAACTTCCTGTTAAACCAGTACTTGGTACTACCAAGATAACTCCCTATCTGAAAAAATTTGGCGCATGATTCAATCATAGATTCTCAAGCGGCATCGGTTCCCATCGAAAATCATTCAATATGTCGCGTTCCTCCGTGACGCGTTTAAGCTCTTTCTTGAGTTGCCGTATCTTAGCCTGCTCGATAGACCTAGATTGATGCTTAACAGAATCGGGTTCGTATTTCTTTCGCCAAGCGTAAAAGCGGTGTGTTGTGATGCCAAGACGGCTGTCTACTTCTGCCACACTGTGGCCTTTTGCAACTACCTGTCGAACTGCTTCTACTCTACATTCTTCTGTGTATCGATTGTTGCTCATACTGACCCTTCTTAAAGCCTTTTTGGATGACTGCAAGGTGTCTAGTAAAGTGATAGCGATTCAACTAACAGATTAACGATGCAGGTTTTCATCTCAGCTGTCGATTCAATTAGTGAGGCAACAGGGACTCTAATTCCGGACAAATGGATTATAAGGCAGCTACTCTAACCAGCTAATTTTCTAAGGAAGAGTTATCGTCCATTCGAAAGAGGGAACCGTTAGTTCGAGCCGGTTAATATCTCGGTTGAAAGCCGTGCAATTGATAGAGAATATTTTGTTATTGTCAGTCGCTGTCAATGATGACTTGATTCTATATTGTGTATTATCACCCAGATTACCGACCACTTCGAGCAACGCCTGTGGGTCATCGAAATTACATTGAATTTCTAAATTCCCGGCTTCGAACACAGTGATTCCATCCAACATCTCTTTATAAGCCAGCTCAAGCAAGGCGTCATCGTAAACGAAATCTCTTGAATAGGGGGCAATCCCAGCGCGTAATTCAAAATTGCTACCTTCATAGGTGGGTCGCAGATAGAGACGGTCTTCAGCTGTTAGAACTGTAAAATCGATGGGCCCCTCTGGAGGAATAGTGGCTTGCAGCTCAATGGTATAAAAACGATTTGTGTTCACAGCGTCGTTGCTACCCAACTCTGCAGAGTCGGTTGAATAGATGGCGATGTTTCCATCGACTACTAAGGTGTCTAGACAGCTCTCAGGAATTTCTTCGATTGCTTGAATGGGCTCAACCAAACGCAATGCATCACCGATCAACTGCAGATTCAATGCGAATGCAGGCGCGAAGCCGGGAATAGCCATGCCAGTTCCATCTTCCAGAACAGCGCAAGGAATACGTAGCGTAGCAGCCGGAATGTCGAACGTTGTTCTAGCTAAACCGTCCCATACATCGGATTGACTGAAGGCTGAGGGGGCCGGAAATGTCACCAAAAGAGCGGCGAGTAATCCTGTAGTTTTATACATATATCACTTCTTCTAGCTGATTTTGTTAAATGGTTTGGTATAAATCTCGCACTATTTGATAGTAGCAAGCTGTGAGATTGTACGTTTCTCAACGCCATTCCCGATTTCACTTTGGGCGAAATTCATCGCCCGCCTAGGACCAACGGACTTCGAAATTCTATGAGCTTTGATGCTAAATGGTCAGTGGAAGAAAAGGAAGGGAAAATGGAGTGCCCACAGGGACTCGAATCTTGGCATGAAATCATCAAAAGATTCTAAAGCGCTATGAGTCTTCACTGGGAATTATTCTATTAGTGGCCTGATTTTACCATCGATTCAAGCTCAGTCATCGGCATATATCAAGGGCCGGGTAGCGGCAGGGGGATGCGGAATTTCAAATTAATGCAGCAGGCGCAATGTTTTTTAGGTGCCTATGCAGCGGTGTACAATTCTTTTAATCTAGGCGGTATTTGGTGTCAGCAGAAAACTATCGATATTTTAGATCACGTGCCTTTGCGTCTTGGAATTGTACGAGGGCACTGTAGAAAAGCTTAACCTGAGTTTGTTTCAATTGGGGTAGTTAACTTGTGGATACCCGCTAGGGATTTTTAGTCAGAGCGAACTTCGAGCCTCCCTATACTGTAGTCTCCCGGCACCGCCCCAGGGTCTAGCCTTATCTGTGTTATAGGCTCCTCAGCATTGATGCTAATTACAATTTCGTTCTGACCTTCGCTCACCTGGACCCACTCTCTGCGACCGGCAGCGAAGTTGGGCTGAGATTGTGTGGCATAGAAAACTTCGACGCTCGAACTATCTGGCACCGTGAGCCGCGCGTACAGCTCTATCTGCGTTCTCGGATCTGAGAACACTGGAAACCCAATATAAGGGTCATTACCCGTGGCAGCGAAAAGCAAGCGTCCCGGCGGCGACACTTGAAAGCTCAGCTGATTTGTTGAGACGCTCAATTGTGAGAAATCATTTTCTAGTGAGTAATGCAGCACAGGCTTGTTAAAAAAATCATTTAGCTTTTGAGCCAATTCCTCTGATTTTAGGAGCGTAGTTTGATAGAACTTGCTGTCGACAATACCAACCCCGCCCCTAGCAATAGCATTCCGCTCTCGTTGCAGAGATAAACTGTCTGTGTAAATCTCATCGATACCCAGTGATTTGAAATACAAGCTGTCGGCCAAGGCGTTGATGGTGTGCACATAGCTGGGCACATCGATCGCGTTTAGGTTCTGACCTAAGTTTCGCTCTGCGCGGGTGGTATCCATAGTAACCGCCCATAGATCCATGGCTTTGACTGCATCGAGCACAGCAAGTGAACCCCCAGAATACATATAGAGCGTCCAAATGATTCGTTCAAAGCCAAGATCCCGGACTACGGGATATTCCGTTGGTTGATAAATTTGAGGAACAATTCTCGATAAGAACTGCGGATAATTTGCTGAGATATGACGCAGTGCCTCAAGGTTGCCTTCTTTGACATCGGTCACCAGCAGCGCATCTGGGTGTTCGGACAACCAATGCATCAAAGATGCCAGATCACACTTGGTAAATTTAGATCTTTGAGCAACTAGCTGTTGAAACTCCTGTAGTGAAACAGCACCGCGAGGCGCCACGCCAAAACTTCTCTCAAAGCTCTGTTCCCAATCGTGCAGGCAAACAAGTTGCGTATCCGTGGTCCAACTGAAATCTATTTCAAAAACACGAAAGCCTTCTTTGAAATTTGCATTAAGAGCCTCAAGCGAATTCGTATAGGTTTCGTTCTCAATCTGGCCGCCGGCGTGAGCAATCCTGAGAAGAGTAGACGGGGCCTGAGAAAATGCCGACAAGCTAACGGAAATCGCGAACAAGCCAACTAAGATTTTTTTTGTTGCAGCAATCATCTAATTCTCTTTTTTGTTCTCTAGGCTGACCTCAGCCAATGACGTTAATAAATCTGCTTCTTCAAGATCTGAATTCGATACTTCTTATTCGGTACAGTCCTGTACTTATCACGGAATCAAGCCGTAATCGTCTTATCGTCATTCCCTTCCCCAGTCTGAACACAATCTGGTTTTCTCCGGAGACTGTGGATTGGCTTAGGGTCTTCTCTTCAGAGAAATTTCCATTTAGCTCTATTTTTGCCAGCAATTGCTTGGAAGATAGAATTGTTCAGCGCCGCCCCGGGCAGACGTTCGACCATTTCCTTCTTTCAGCTACGCGAACAAGGAGCCGAGACAGAACGCTAATAGGCAAACGCTGTGACATTGGCAAAAGCGTTCTACGCGATAGTGTAATACTGCGTAGCAATTACAGGCAATGAAAACAGACGTAGGGAAATTATTTGCATGAGCTTCACTCGCGATTCTCCGTTGGCTTGACTATAGCAATAGCATTGCCCAGACAAATACCACAAACAGAAGGCTTACGAACACGGCTGCCGATCCTATGTCTTTAGCTCTACCTGATAGTTCGTTGTACTCCAGGCCGCTACGGTCGACCACAGCTTCAATGGCCGAATTAACCAGTTCGACAAGAATGACTAACACCAGTGAAGTTATCAGCAGGACCTTCTCGAGATCTGATTCACCCAGCCAAAGGGCAATGGGCGTTAACACAATAAAAGCTATGAGTTCTAGGCGAAATGCCTCTTCGTGTTTAATAGCGGCTTTTAAACCGGCCAGTGAATAAACCGTAGCGGAAACTAGACGAGCCATGCCTTTTTCTGAAGGTGGCACAGAACGATCTAATTGTGAGTCTTGTTTATTCATGGACGAGTCGCCAAGAAATTGATCAGAGAGTAGGATTAGAGTTGCCGGCTGAGGCTGAGTCATCAAGGCTTTCAAAATACCGCAAAGAGATTGAAGACTATACCACCACTTTAGCAATGGGGTCAGAGTAAATATCCAGTAGTTTTTGATTTTTTAGGTGTTAGGCTCAAGCGACTGATAGCACGGTTTTTGTAGTTGAAGTTGGGAGAGATTATGACGAGTAAGCCAGTCAAATATCGCGCGTTATTTGGTTCTGCCACTGAAAGGATTTTATTGAAAGATATTCGCTATTCATTCAACAACCGTTTAGTGCTGGACACGAAGCGGTTTAAGACAAGATAAAAGCATTTGCCAGCGTCGAGTAAGGCCAGCAAAGAGAGGCCACAAAACCCATAAACTACTGGATATTTACTCTGACCCCAATATTACCCCCTTAGTAAAGGTGGCAGGCAACCTGCCGTTCGGCATCCTGTAATGGAATTAATTGCGGGGTTTCTACACGGCACACATCCATCACCTTCGGACAGCGATTCGCGAACCGACAGCCAGCAGGAACATTGACCGGCGATGGAATCTCTCCCTGTATCGCCGTAGAAGGCCGGCTACGCTCCTGTTCGGGGTCTGGCTCGGGATTGGAGCCAATCAGGATTTCCGTATAGGGATGCTTCGGATCGAAATAGACCTCATCGGCCTTGCCAACTTCCACCAGAGAACCCAGATACATTACTGCCATACGGTCACTGACATAACGCACCATGGACAGATCGTGTGCGATAAACAGCAGTGTTAATCCTAGTGTGTCCTTCAACTCACTTAGCAAATTAATGACCTGTGCCTGCACTGAAACATCCAGCGCCGAAATCGGTTCGTCACAAACGACAAACTCCGGCTCCAAAATGAGCGCGCGTGCAATACCAATGCGCTGACGTTGGCCGCCAGAAAACTCATGGGGATAACGAGACATATGACCGGCGTGTAAACCGACACGAACCAACCATTCCTCGACCCGCGACTTCACCTGTGTACCCTTCAGCGTAGAATGCAGTCGCAAGCCTTCCGCAATTATTTCGCCGATCGTCATGCGGGGGTTCAGGGAGGAATAGGGATCCTGAAATATCATTTGCATTTTTGACGCGAGACGTTGAAAGTCAGCCGGGCGATAGGCCTGTGGCAGGATTTCGCCACGAAATTTCACCTCTCCGGAAGTCTTCGCATGCAGTCCAATTACCGTCTTGCCGAAGGTTGATTTGCCCGAGCCGCTTTCACCCACTAGACCAACGATTTCTTTTTCCGCAATCGTAAGCGAAATATTATCGACGGCATGTACTCGTTGCTTACGTCCTATATCGAAGTATTTACTTAACTCGAGTGTTTCTACCAACGCCGTCACTACGCTTTCTCCCCACAATAAAGTTCGTCCGGCACAGTGATTGCTTGCGGATGTTGTAACCAGCACCGGCTTTCATGCTTTTTTCCGACAGGCAATATATCGGGATCTTTTACATCGCAAATTTTCATGGAGTAAGGGCAACGCGGGCAGTAGCCACAACCAATAGGTGGTGCAAATAAATCGGGAGGACTGCCTTCGATTGGATTAAGTTTATGTTGCTTGCTTGGATCGTTGGTGGGCATCGCCAGTTTCAGACCCAGTGTGTAAGGGTGCGCGGAGCGATAGAAAATATCATCTACGCCGCCTTGTTCAACGACCTTGCCGGCATACATCACGGCGACGTCATCGGCCATGCGGGCCACAACCCCAAGATCATGTGTGATCAGGATGATAGCCATGCCCGTCTCTTTCTGCAGGTCTTGCAGCAGATCCAATATCTGCGCTTGTATGGTCACGTCCAGCGCCGTAGTAGGTTCATCGGCGATAAGGATTGAGGGCTTGCAGGCGATGGCCATGGCGATCATGGCGCGCTGCAACATGCCGCCGGAAAATTCGAATGGATACTGGCGAGCGCGTTTTGCAGCTTCCGGTATCTTGGTTATGGATAGCAGTTCGATAGCCTCAGCGAAGGCGCGCTTGTGGCTGTATCCGCGATGTACCTGTAGCGGTTCGGCGATCTGATCGCCAATAGTCATCGTCGGATTCAGGGAGGTCATTGGATCCTGGAAAATCATCCCGATCTGCGAACCGCGAATATCCTTACCGTTGATTATATTACGCCCTAATACCTCAACACCGTTTAGGCGCGCCGATCCCGAAGTGATGCGTCCCGGCGGCATGGGAGTCAGTCCCATCATGGCCTGCACTGTTACGGATTTACCACAACCGGACTCTCCCACGATGGCCATGGTCTTGCCCCGTTCCACGGCGAAACTGACACCACGTACTGCCCGCACGATTCCTCCGTAGGTGGAGAACTCAACGGCTAGGTCTTCCACTTCCAGAAGGCTGGGCGTGTGTTGCAAGCCGGTGGCCGCTGTTGTCATTCCGTGTTCCTCATGCGGGCGTCGAGTGCATCGCGCAGGCCATCACCTAGCAAGTTAAATGCGAGTACTGTGATACTGATGAGCAGTGCCGGGAAAATCAGTTCATGAGGTGTGTTGAGCATGGTCTTAATGCCTTCATTGGACATCGAACCCCATGATGGCGTTGGCGGCGCTACCCCCATTCCGATAAAAGACAGGAAGGCTTCTGTGAAAATGGCGCGGGGAATCTCAAACGTTAGAGTAACCAGTACTACGCCAAGTGTATTGGGTAGCATATGGCGCAAGATTAAATAGGAAGACTTGGCGCCCAGTAGCTTGGAAGCTTCAACATAGCCCTGTTCACGAATCTGCATGATCTGCCCACGCACGAGTCGCGCGGTCGCAGGCCATAACAACACAACCATGGCCACCAGCATTGGAAATATCCCGCTTTCGCCGGGGCCGATACCAAAAGAAATTTTGAATAGGATCATGAACAGTAGGAACGGAAGTGCGACAACGAAATCCGCGAACCGCATCATCAGTTGATCCACCTTGCCGCCCATAAAACCGGCGATACTGCCGTATACGACACCCATCAGAACATATAAAAGTGGTGCAAAGATACCGATGAATAACGAAACTCTAGCCCCTTCCATCAAGCGCGCTAACATATCGCGGCCAAGATAATCGGTGCCCAATGGATGCAGTGCGATGTTCACTGTGTCACCTACGGCGATCTCTTCCCCTTCTTCCACCAAGCCCTGTGCAATAGCCTCGTCAACGGTCGTGGCGCGTAGCACGTCAACGCGAATGGTAGCCGCCTCCGTAGCCGGGCGTCTGTTATTACCTAGGGCAACCACAGAGTAATAATAGATACCCGGGCTTAAGTCCAGGCGATCTTCAAAGTAAAGCGTATTGTTATCGAAGAATTCTGCCATAGGAATGCCATAGGCCTTTTCTTCACCTACCGGATACAGGTTGCGATAAACACGGTGGCCATTGGCCTCCGGCAGAGAGGTCCATTGCAAACGCACCGACTGCGTCGTTGCGGACCCCGCCAGTTCCAGTTCGGTAACCGTCGTCGTCGGGCCAGCCCAGGGTTCGTAATCTGGAATAATGAGCGCACTGCGAGCACTGCCCGGTGGCGTGCTGAGTTGATCCAGGTCCTGTTCGGATGAATTCACCGACCACAGCAGAGGTCCAAGTAACGTGAAAATAAGCAAGCCAATGATGAGACATCCAGAGGCGAGCGCGCGCTTGTTTGACTTGAGGCGGATCCACGCATCCTGCCAATAGGAGAGTGACGGTCGCGATAGAGCATGGCAGTGGTGTTCGTTTGAGTGGGGTGCAAAATCGGCTGCGGTCAATTTACTCATCAATTCATTCTCACGCGCGGATCGATAAAGCCATAGATCACATCGACGAGGATCACCATGAAGACGAGAAAGGCTCCGTAAAATACCGTCGTGCCCATAATCACAGTGTAGTCAAGCTGCTGCACGGCCTCCACAAAGAAGCGGCCTAGACCGGGGATGGCAAACACAATTTCCACAACGAAGCCGCCGGTGGTGATGGCAGCGATAGAGGGTCCAAGCACGGTTATTACCGGCAGAACGGCATTGCGCAGCTGGTGGCGCGCAAAAATACGTGCCGGCGGGACGCCCTTGGATTTAGCTGTTCGCACGAAATCAGAATTCACGATTTCAAGCATGGACGATCGCATCAGCCGCGTTAGGTAGGCCATCGTCGTAAGCCCCAGTACGAGCGCTGGCACTAACATATGGCTGATGGTTCCCCAGCCGGCTACAGGAAGAAAGGTTCGGCCCAGCAAACTATTGATGGTGACAATGCCAAGCTGACTGAGTGCGGCGATTACAAAGCTGGGTACGGAGATGCCCAGTATCACCAGAAACATGATGATGTAGTCAGGCAGACGATTGCGATACAGCGCTGTAAGAGATCCCCACAGTATGCCGCCAACAGCGGCAATGACTACAGCAAGAATACCCAAGATGGCTGATACCGGGAAATGCTCGCGGATAATATCATTCACTTCGCGATTTTCCTGCGCGAAAGAAATGCCAAAATCACCGTGGGCGATATTATTCAGATAAATAAAGTACTGCGTGGTTACAGGTTTATCGAGGCCGTATTTGGCTTCGAGGTTAGCCCGGATAATGGCAGTGGTGGCGCGGTCATTCAAGAGTGGGTCGCCAGGCACATTGTGCATAGCGAAGAAGGTGGCGGTGGCGATAAACCAGACGGTTATCAGGCCCTGAACCAGGCGTTTGCCAATAAACCACATCATAGTAAGTCTGACTCTCTGTGATACTTCATTATATTATAGGGAGTATTCGCTAGTCAGATGAAACGTCAATATAAGCATAGTTATAATCTACTTCCGGGCCCACTGATCGACGTCGAAACCCTTTGAGGCGGGGATCAACAACAAATGACCAACCCCGTTCATACATCGGCAGCATAGCAACATCATCATATACCAGCTGTTGAATATTACCGAAGGCATCCATGCGCTCCTTCGGATCCAGCGAAGATTGGGCTGTGCGAATATAGCTGTCCATTTCCGGACTGTTATAGCGGCCACGATTATTCAGATTCCAGGACGCAAAAAAATCACCGAAGGTCAACGCGTCATCATAGTCGGGCCCCCAACCAGCAAGCACGATATCGAAATCCCCAGACGTCATCTTCGCAAGTCGTTGCTTGAATATTTGAGCGTCTATGCGTATTTCCAGACCTAGCCGCTTACGAAAGAGTTCCTGATAATATGCTGAAGCAACCAGAGATACAGGGGTGTCGCCTGAAAGCATAACGATAGGTGGAAATTCATCAACGCCGAGTTCCTGCTTTGCTAGTTCTAGGTGATGTCGCGCTTTCTCCAGATCCATATGGTGTTCCGGTGGTGGGTATTCCTCCCGAAATGGTCCGTTAACTCCCTGAATCCATGCCGGGAAAAGGCTCACAGCTGGCAAGTAGCTGGCTTCCTTCAAGGCTTTGTAAACGAGCTCAGAAGATTCATGTGCGTACATCAGCGCCTTGCGAAAATTCAGGTTATCCGTGACGCGGCCAGGGCGGTGATTGAATTCGAAGAAGAAGACAGTGCCGTCCATAATGCGGTCGATCTGCCAACGCTCGGCCATGGCGCCGGGTAACATCGGTGAGAGTAATTCGGTTTCGACGATCTGGCCATCCTTGAACAGATTTAGTTTCGCATTGGTGTCGCTGGTGATATAGGCGACGCGGATCTCGTCAAGAAAACCACGCTTGTCACTCCAGTAATAGGGGTTCTTCTTCCACACCATGGAAGCGCTATGTACCCAATCAGTGATCATATAAGGCCCGTTATAAATCATCTCGTCTGCATCTGCGCCATAGCGGCCGTTGGTGCTGTTGTAGAAGTCTTCGCGAACAGGAAGGAAGGTAATAAAGGCGACGAGTTTGTCAAAGTACGGGGTAGGCTGTTCAAATTCAACTTCAAGTTGGCGATCGCTGACGGCGCGGACACCAAGCATCTCTTTAGGCAGTACCCCGGTATTGACCGCTTCGGCATTCTTGATGGAGTAGAAGATGAATGCATACTGCGAGGCGGTGGCCGGATCCACTACTCGACGCCAGGCAAATTCAAAGTCGTACGCCGTTACTGGTACACCGTCACTCCATTTCGCATCCTCGCGTAACCAGAATGTCGCGCCATCTTCTCGAATCTCCCAGCGCTCTGCCACACCCGGCGTCAGTCGGGCTTCTTCGTCATAGGCAATTAGCCCCTCAAAGGCGTGGGCGAGCACAACGAAACTGGATGCATCGGTGGAACGGCCCTGATCTAGCTGAGGCGGTTCTGCCCGCAGCGTAATGGTAACGGCGTTGTCCTCGACATCGATTGCTTGGCCAGTGCTATTGCTACCGAATTGAGCAGCAGCCACAGACAGGATGTAGACGAGCACGGATAGGCTGATGACCGCATACAGCGCATAGAGGGCGAGTTGCTTTCCCGCAGAACGGGTGAAACTGTCGTCACCTTCAATTGCCCTGGAATTCGTCTCGGCCATGCCTTTCTCCTGATTGAGTTCGAGAATACCTCAGCCCTTTGTATACGACAAGCAACTGATTCCGCCGAAAATATTCAGATACTTTTTGGCCATTTCCAGCAGATCAAAGGGGGGATATCTCAAGGTCAAAGCACTTCGGCTTTGACGAATTCTCTGGGTCAAATTATTGTGACTTTTTTGGCTTCTATTCGGTAACACACCTAGCCGGGTCGCTCTCTGTGAGCACTCCGCTCATGTGCCCGGTATGGATATACTCTGCTGCCAATTTACCTGCCATCGGCCCGCGGCCGAAGCCAGACGAAGCTAGGCCGCTGACAATAAATAAATTATCTCGCAGCGGTATTTTGCCAATGATCGGTGCCCCGTCCAGTGAAAAAGGCATCATCCCAGACCATGTGCGGGCAATGGGAAGAGTAGTAAGCACAGGGACCACCTCTGCTGCATGGCCACGATTTATTTCGATGCCTGCTGGATCAGGATTAGAGATGTAACCCAAGCTTTCGCGATCGCCGCCGAAGATGATCTCGCCGTTCTTGCGCTGTCGACCATAAAGGTGCCGAGTCGACCGGTTATTATTTTTATGAGTAAGGTTCGGCGGTGTAACGTCATCTGAACCGTTGTTCCGGCTCCAAGCAACACTGGATTCAGCAGAACCGATGGTGTTAAAAATCCGTGGGGGCAAACTCTTCGTAGCCCACATTTGACCGCGTATCGGCACGATTGGTATGTTGAGTCCCAACATCTTTCCAACCGGGCCGCACCAAGCTCCAGTTGCCAGAACCAACGTTTGACAGCGATACTCTCCTGATTCTGTCTGCAGAGAATAGCCGCCGCGAGATTGCGGCGTGATGGCGATGACATTCTGTCCGGTATGAATCTTCGCCCCTGCCATTTCAGCGGCGTGAGCAAATGCCCGAGTTGACTTCACCGGATCGGCCTGGCCGCGCTGAGACGTATGGACATAACCTAGCAGCTCGCCATTGGCTTGGGGCTCGATAGCGAGGGCTTCCTGGGGTGAGAGCAGCTCGATCTTATAACCGTCAGAACGTAGAGAGGCCACTTGATCTTGGTAGTACTCGTATTGCGCCTCGTTATGAATGGCAGTCATCGTACCTGACATGCGAAATTCCATGTCGTAGCCTAGGTCGATTTGCATGTGCCTAAATATCTCGACGCCACCGGCAGTCAGGTAAGACAGCAAGTTAGGATTATTGCCCCAGCCATTTCCCCCGAGGCCGCCCATATTCTGCCCCGAAGCCTCGGATGCAATGTTCCCCCTTTCCAACAACATTACATCGCGGCCCAGTTCAGCTAAATGCATCGCCGTGGAAGCGCCGGCAATACCACCGCCGATGATAAGGGTTTCGGCTTCATTGACAGAGTTTTGTGCAGGCAGTTGGCGAGGCAAAAAACCAGCAGCAGCGAGAGCACCAAACCCAGTAACGACGCGACGTCGGCTGATACCATTTACATTAGTATTCTTATTGTCTGCCATGGTGAACCCTTGGGAAGTAAAGAGATCAGAGTAACATAAATAGGGGCAGAGCTATTTTGGTGCGCAAGGGATGAAATAAACGGGGATGGATTTATTGTTAGGGTGTCCAGAATACCGACCGATCCAGAGATGGAAATAAAAAGCGCCCCCCAAGGTTAGGCGGGAGGGAATAGTCGTATCGTGGCGAACTAGTAAGGATTAGGAAGTTTCCGAGGGAGGTAAACCAATATCTCCGGCAAAGCGGGAATAGACTTGGATGACGATAGCTTTTATCCTACTTAGCCAGCGCCGTGAAAAGAAGGCTTAGTGACTCTAAATCTGTCTATGGCGGCTGCACTAAGGCCATTATGTCCAAAAAAATAAAAAGCAGTTAGTAAGGGAATATTGACTGAAGGGGGAGAAATATGTCGAAGAAAATTCAAGGTTCAGCTGTGGAATACGATGACGTGCCAGCTGATTATCTCGACAAACGCCAGTTAAAAAAAGGTGCCGCGGGTTGGATTTTGCTAGCGAGTCTTGGTGTGTCTTATGTGATCTCCGGTGATTTTTCTGGTTGGAATTTCGGCCTAGAACAAGGTGGCTGGGGCGGTATGTTCATCGCTACTGTGTTGATGGCTACCATGTATACGTTTATGATTTTTGGGCTGGCGGAACTGTCTTCTTCTCTTCCTACCGCCGGTGGTGGTTACAGTTTTGCCCGACGGGCAATGGGTCCTTGGGGAGGGTTTCTCACGGGCACAGCTATCCTGCTTGAGTATACTATTGCGCCGGCTGCCATAGCCGTTTTTATAGGCGGTTATATAAACGAATTAACTGGCTTTAGTGGCCCTGCTATTTATGCGGGTTTCTATCTTGTATTTGTCGGCATACACTTATTCGGTGTTGGTGAAGCACTGAAGATCATGATGGTTATCACCAGCATTGCTGTTATTGCACTATTGGTTTTTGCCTTAGGTCTTATTCCTCATTTCGACTACAACAATCTTTTCGATATCGCCGTTAACGAGCAGGCCGTTGGTAGCAGTAGTTTCTTGCCGCAAGGGTATGTGGGCATCTGGAGTGCTATTCCCTTTGCAATCTGGCTGTTTTTAGCTATCGAAGGCGTACCCCTTGCAGCTGAGGAGACTGCTAATCCTGGCAAAGACATGCCAAAGGGAATTATTACCGCTATGGTAATTCTTCTGATTTTTGCGGGAGTAGTGCTGGTATTGGCCCCGGGTGTTGCTGGTTCGGAACTAATGAAAGATCATGGCGCACCTCTGGTTGGGGCACTACAAGTAGCTTATGGTGAAAATTCATCTATCGCGACCTTCGTTAATGTGGTTGGTTTGTTTGGATTAACGGCCAGTTTTTTCTCGATTATTTTTGCCTACTCTAGGCAAGTGTTTGCGCTATCAAGAGCCGGCTATTTGCCGCGGTTCTTATCGGTTACTGGCAACAGAAAAGTTCCTTCATGGTCGCTTATAATTCCTGGCATCATCGGCTTTGGTTTGTCCACCACAGGGCAGGGAGATTTGATGATAACCATGGCGGTTTTCGGTGCTACCATCTCCTATGCCCTAATGATGTTGTCACATATTCTGCTGCGAATCAGGGAGCCAGAATTAGAGCGTCCGTTTCGTACGCCGGGCGGTGTTTTTACCACAGCAATAGCACTGGTTTTATCCTTAGTGGCATTCGCATCCACCTTTGTTGTTAGTCTCGAATCCGCCCTATGGGCAGCTGTATTTTATGCAGTGCTGCTTGCATACTTTGTTCTCTACAGCCGTCATCATTTAGTCGCAAAATCTCCAGACGAGGAATTTGCGTTGATAACGGGCGCAGAGAATGAGTTGAATTTGGACTAATTCGAGTAGGGCGGTGTCAAAACTAACCAGACGAAATGAAAAGGAGAAAGCATGCTGGATCCTCGATCAGTAAAAACAACTCTTGATGCTAAGCAAATCGTGGAAGAACGCGGGCTTACCCATATTAAAGTTGGTTTGTTTGATATCGATGGAGTTATGCGCGGAAAGTATATGAGTAAGGATAAGTTTTTTTCCTCTCTTGATAGTGGTTTTGCTTTCTGTGATGTTGTTCTGGGTTGGGACTCCAATGATCAATTGGTTGATAACGTGGAATATACAGGCTGGCATACCGGTTATCCTGACGCGCCGGCGAGAATTATTGCTAGCAGTTGTCGTTCGTTACCTTTCGAAGGTGAGATGTTGCTGTTTATCGCTGAATTTGATGGCGAAGCAGAAAAAATATGCCCTCGGGGAATTCTGCAACACACACTCGCCAGAGCATCAGACATGGGCTTTAGTGTATTGGCTGCATTTGAATACGAATTTTTCCTTTTTAACGAAACCCCGCATTCCGTTCGTGAAAAATCCTATAAAAACCTGACGCCCTTCACGCCTGGTAATTTTGGTTATTCGGTGATCCGAAATTCAGTCCATGGAGAGCTGTATCATAGCTTGCTGCAATTATGTGAGGCTATGGATATGCCCATTGAAGGCCTGCATACAGAAACCGGGCCTGGAGTTATTGAAGCAGCTTTGGCTTACGACAATGGCAGCGATGCAGCGGACAAGGCTGCCTTGTTTAAAACCTTTACCAAAGTGTGGGCGCAGCACAATGAATTGATGGCTACGTTTATGGCCAAGTGGTCGGACCAGCTTCCTGGCCAGAGCGGTCATATTCATATTTCACTCAAATCCAATTCCGGTGAAGCCGCCTTTTTCGATTCTGACAAAGACTACAATATGAGTGATACACAGCGCCATTTTTTAGCAGGACAGCAACGACTTATGCCTGATTTTTTGGCGATGATAGCGCCCACGGTAAATAGTTATAGCCGAATGGTGCCAGGTCTTTGGGCGCCCCTTGATGCTACCTGGGGTGTAGAAAACAGAACTACCGCGCTGCGGATAATACCCGGTTCAGAAAAATCGCAACGGATTGAATACCGCCTTGGTGCAGCCGATGCCAACCCTCACATAGCCCTTGCTGCCGCATTGGCATCGGGACTGTATGGAATTGAACACCAGCTTGAGCCCTTGCCTCAAGTAAAAGGCAACGCCTACGAACAAGATCACCCGGCAGAACTGGCGTTACCTCACAGCTTAATGGAGGCTGCAAACAGGCTTCGACAATCCGGCACTGCAAAGGAGCTGTTTGGTGAGCATTTTGTTGAACACTTTGCGGCAACCAGAGAGTGGGAAGAACGGGAGTACCGTAAACATGTAAGCGACTGGGAATTATCCCGTTACTTTGAAATTATCTAAACAATGCAGCTACGATGATGCAGCAAACAAAGGCAGTGTCATTGAATTATTAGTCTGAGGTTCCCTGAACATGAATTTTGATCAATACACAGCCAATTGGAATTATCCAACCAGTATTCGTCAGGGCATTGGTAGGGTCATTGAGCTTCCATCAATTTGCAAGGAACTTGGTTTAAAGCATCCGCTGTTGGTTACTGATCCAGGCCTGGCGCAACTTCCTATGGTGGTGGATGTTGTTGAAAATTGCTGCAAGCAAGGTCTAGGTTGTGGGCTGTTTTCAGGGGTTACCAGTAACCCTACGTGTGAAAACGTCGCAGACGGTGTTAAAGCCTTTAAGCTAGGTGGGCATGACGGAGTTATCGCTTTTGGTGGTGGCTCTGCGTTAGACGCGGCGAAGGCTATTGCATTGATGGTGGGCCAAACACGTCCGCTTTGGGATTTTGAAGATATTGGTGATAACTGGACTCGGGTGGATGCCGATAACATGGTGCCAGTTATTGCTGTGCCCACGACTTCGGGCACAGGCTCTGAAGTGGGGCGAGCATCGGTAATCATCGATGAAGCTCATGAAACAAAGCGAATAATTTTCCATCCGGCAATGCTGCCATCTGTGGTTATTCTAGACGCAAAGCTGACCGTTGGATTACCTGCACATTTGACAGCGGCTACTGGAATGGACGCACTGTCGCACGCACTTGAAGCCTATTGCGCACCCTATTTTCATCCGATGGCTGAGGGCATAGCTTTGGAAGCTATACGCCTGTTAAAAAAAAATCTGCTTCGTGCCTATTCAGATGGACAGGATATCGAAGCACGCGTGCAAGTCATGACAGCGTCGACTATGGGAGCGACTGCGTTTCAGCGAGGATTGGGTGGCATGCATGCTTTGGCTCATCCTCTGGGCGCAATTTACAATAGTCATCACGGTCTGCTCAACGCAATTCTAATGCCCTATGTATTAGTCGCAAATCGCAGCGCGATCGAGACACGTATAGAGCGTCTGTCTCGTTACATTGAATTGGAGGACATAGGTTTTGATGGCTTGCTTAGCTGGATTCTTGCGCTTAGAGCAGAGCTGGGAATACCACACACGCTAGCTGAAATTGGAATTAGTAATGACCGAGCGCAGGAAGTAGGAGCTAAGGCTATTGATGATGCTGCATCTGAAGGTAATCCGATTGCATTTAACGCCGAAAAATATTCAGAAATTTTTTCAAATAGTGTTCGAGGGAGACTGGAGTGAAACTCTTTTTGGTTTTAGTAGCGGTTCTACTACTGAGTTCTTACAGGGCTTCTACAGCCGAATTGGTATTGAGATATTAGGGTGCCCAGAAGAGGACTGGACAGCAGAGTATTGTATCTAGTTGATTTAGCTGGTCATTTGGTAAAAAAATAGCTTTCTAGCGTCTAATCTAACGTGTAAGTAAGGGCATTTCAAACCCTGACACTGATAAGTTAATTCTCAACCTGTCAGAAATTGGACCATGAGCTCGTCTATTATCTGTAAGCATATTCGATTCCGTCTGCGTGCCTTTGCGTCATGGGAAAAGGCCGTGGTGATGTAGATGTGGTTTGATTCGCTCTTTGTTGATTTGAGCGGTTAACCTGTCGATACCTCGCGAATAGCGATCTGAGGAAATCGCGGCTCATCTTGCGGCACAGGAGTGTCGCTTGGTGATGACGATCACCCATTCGCGCCACTTAAAAGGTTTAAAATCCTTATCGTTTTAAGATAGGCTTCTATCGTCATTGTAGAGGCCTAAGTTGTGTTGACCACACGCTAGCTTTACCCTTTATTTTCGTTCGCGGCAACTCGGTTTAAAGCAGTTTTGCTCATTGGCAAAGTTTGGTTTGCCGTTGATTTTTGTGAGAAATTTTAATCAAGTTTGCAGTTTTTTTGTGCTCAGGTATCCAATGTCTGCTGCGAGTTATGCCCCTATGTTGCTTTGGGGTACACTCTTGAATGCACCCTTAGAGCAGGTCTGCTAAATTTTGGCCTACTAAATTCAAAGGAACGTTATCATGATCGACTATCACAATCCCGCAGGGCAGGTGGCTTTGGAAGTAGAGCCATACACATTGTCTGCTAGTGTCACGGGGAGCCAGGAAATCAGCATTGGCTTTTTAGCGAATGGTTTTCCTGATTCAGAGAACTTTCTGAATGAAATCCAAAAAGCCATGCAAGCACTTGAGCCTGGTATCGAAGTGCATAGCTACAATAAAGGCAATGCATCCATGCCCGCCAATGAAGAAATGATTTTTAAAATTAAAAGTGAGTGCCAAGCGGTTGTAGCTGCCTATGGGCATTGAGGTTCCTGCACTACCGGCACCGTGCGTGACGGCGTTAACTTTGCAAGAATTGGTATTCCCGTCGTGGCTTTAGTCACTGACGAATTTTGGCCTCAGGGGGATTTTGTTGCCCAGTCTCTCGGCATGCCTGATGTGCCCAGAGTTCAACTGCCGCATCCTATTGCGGGTACTGGCACCAAGAACATGAAAGCAATCGCGGCTGACTTCGCTCCTCTGATCATCAAAGCACTTGAGGCAGACCATGACTGATTTGTTTAGCGCAGCAGATGAAGCAGCTGCACTAGAAGACTTGCACAATCGCAACATGACTGATGGGTTGCCGGTGATTATTCCAACACCCGCAAGAGTTAGTAAAATGGTTTTGGCGTCCGGACAAGATGCCGATATGGTACTGGGAACCATGGGCCCTGCCAATGGCATGGCAACTCTCCAGAAAGTGGCAGTAGCTGCTGTGATGGCGGGCTGTCTGCCAGATTATATGCCTTTGGTTGTAGCGGCGCTTAAGGCTGTAATCGATCCTCGTTTCGATCTCACTGAAATGCAGGCCACCACCCACTGCACGGCGCCCCTTATTATTGTGAATGGCCCAGCACGACACACTTGCGGTCCTGTTAGTAGTAGCTATGGCGCACTCGGGCCTGGCCATCGAGCGAACGCGTCTATTGGCCGCGCATTACGCTTAGCGATGATAAACATTGGGGGTGGTAGACCCGGCACCTCCGATATGGCGCTATTGGGCCACCCCGGGAAATTCAGCTACTGTTTGGCAGAGAATGAAGAGGCATCTCCATTTCCTCCTATGCATGTGGACCTTGGTTTTGATTCGCAAGACAGTGTCGTTACTGTTATCGGAGCGGAGGCGCCGCACTCGGTTTTATTCAGCGGTGATGGTGATGACCCAAAGCAATATGAGCTGCTATTGGAAGTACTGGCAATTGGGTTGGCGAATGCAGCTACTAATAACGCCATTTTAACCGGCGGGATGGCGAGCATTGTGCTAAATCCAGAACACGCCAGTGTTCTTCATAAAGCAGGCTTAAGCCGTCAGGATATTGCTACTGAAATCTATCAGCGTTGCAAAATGGACGGGGCCGAAGCAAATCGACTTTGTGCAGGTTTTGCCCGCAAAACTCTAAACCCAAGGCAAGCGTTCACCGGCCCGGAGCAGCTATTGATACTGATGTCCGGCGGCAGCGGCCTGTACTCAATGGTGATGCCCAGTTGGAGCGCTGGGGCCAACAGAAATTCTGCGGTCAGTGTAAAAGTGGAGGCTGATTTCTATTGTGAAGTTCCAAATTTTGTCGGTGCTTAGCGTTGGGTCTTGCGCACGCTAATTTATGTGCACGTGATTTGAAGGATTCGAACCCGACAATACCGATAGTTTTCTGCCATCACCAAATGACGCTCAAGCTTGAACAAATTGTACACAGCGGCGTGTGCATTCAAGAATCGTTGTGCCTGATGCACCGTCTTGAACCGACGCACCCACCCTAAGGGCACACTCCTATAAGTCAGAATGGTTCCATTGCACCCCTGTACATACTATTGTGGTCGAACGGTTAGGTATTTTCCAGAACAGGGCTATAGTGTTTGACTTGGGTTAATCAATGGCGCAGTTATGAAGTGTCGCTACTATTATAATTCTAAAATTGCAGTCTTCAAATAAGGGAAAAACTAGGAGTATTATTTGTGATTATCGCGCATTCGTCCAAAATAAAAGGGAAAATAAAATTACAATTGAAAGTAAAAGTAAAAGGCATCTTAACCAGCACTGCCGCCTGCGCGGCTTTTTTCCTTTCTGTAACAGCCTTTTCACAAGGGGACTATGTGCCCTCAAAAACTGAATACGGTCAGCCAGACTTACAAGGCGTTTGGAATTTTGCTTCCCATACGCCCTTGCAGCGCGCAGAAAAATATGGCGACCGAGAGTACGTAACCCAAGAAGAAAATGAGGAAAACCGAAAACAATCAATAGGCTCTTTCGAGGCTAGAGCCGAATCACATTTTGACGGTGTTGGCGGTTACAATTCTTTTTGGTATGAGCGAGCGGCTATTGGCTATGATCTTCGCACGTCACTAATCACCTACCCCTCAGACGGGCGCATTCCAGAATTTGTAGAAGGCGTTACCATTCAACGAGGTGGCGTGGGCAATGATATTCCCGGTGAACGGCCGGTACGATATGCTGTTGGTGGAATCTCAAAAGATGGGCCCGAAGATCGTGGTCTATCTGAGCGCTGCATTGTTGGCTTTAATTCGGGGCCGCCCTTTATGCCCAGCAGCTATAATAATAATGTCCAGTTAGTACAACATCGTGATCACGTGGTCATAATTACAGAAATGATACACGACGCGCGGATCGTCGCATTGAGTGAAGGTCCTGCGCTCGATGATGGTATCCGGCTCTGGTCCGGTGATTCCCGAGGCTATTGGGATGGAAATACTCTAGTAGTTGAGTCCAAAAACTTTACTGGCATGACACAAAGCCTTATCGGTTCATCCGGCGGAGATTCTTACGATAAATTTCTCACCGAAAGATTTACTCGAGTCAACGATGCAACCGTTGAGTATGAATTTACGGTGGATGATCCTGGTACGTTCACTGACAAAATTACCGTCATGGTGCCAATGACTAAAGTTGATGGCCTGCTATATGAATATGCTTGCCATGAAGGAAATTATGGAATGACTAATTTGCTTCGTGGAGAAAGACGACAAGAGATGGATGCGCAAGGAATCCAGTAACGTGGTATCAAATTATTCAAACCCGAGCAATCACGATACAAAATTTTTGCCAACAATTTCATACCCTTGCTAAACGATTTAGCATCATTGAAAAAATTAAATGTAAGTTTGTCCGTTTTCACGGAAAGCATGCGCCAAATAATTAGCCCCTTCTGCTTATTTTTAGTTCTAAGAGAAAGCTTAAACAGTGGATGTAGAGTAGGGTTGCTTTTACGCAAATGCAAAGGTATCCATCTTTAGAAATACCACACCCCGTGTTCTGAGCAAGTGATGAATCGATTTTTTGAAGCGGCAACCATTTAACGTCTATTCGAGCGAACGGAGAACCGAAAAAATATAATCAGGGAAGTAACATATTGAAGTTAATATGTTTATTTTTCGTAATGGTGCCCAGAAGAGCAGTTGATTGAAATGGCCTTAGGGCCATTTCAACCCTTGCAGGGCGCATTAGAAAGCAGGCGTCCAAAATGCTGCGCTTTTTGTGAACCTCCGCGACCTTGCGATCACTAGCGCCTGAAGTTAGCGTGTCTACCAATTTCACCGTCTGGGCATAATGGATTAGGTTATTTCTAGCGCCGAACTAACTCCTCTATTTGAAGGGGTGTTCGCAGCTGGGATTATGACGCGAATTTTGATAAAAAAATCTACTCAATCGTTGTTCCATCTATCCTAACACGTCAACAGCGTCCCGAAATTGAACTTTGGCCACTTCACAAAAAAGCCCACCTAATTCCCGATAAAAATTTCGTAGTGGTGAAGTGTCACGCCAGGCCAGCGCATGGATGCGATTAATAGACTCACCTTTTATAGTTAAAACGCGCAGCTCATCACGATCTATGATTTCCGATCTTATATACAGTGCTGGCAAGAAAGTCACGCCCATTTCCATATGGACCATTTGCCGGATCGAGTCGAGGCTGGTGCCTTCATAATCCCGCAGGATTTCTGCATTAAACTGTTTGCATAAATCCTCTACTTGTCGAAAGAGTAAATGGTGCTCTTCGATAGTTAGAATTTCCAAGCCAGCCAGTTGATCTCCTCTTATAGATTTGTTTTTTGCCAGGGGGTGCTCTCGGTTCATAACCAGGTAGAGAGATTCACGGAACAGCGGCATGACGGTAATGCCGTTTTCTTTCAATGGCAAGGTAGTCAGTATTAAGTCATAACGACCATCGTACAGCCCTTGGGCCAGCGCGTCGGGCACTTCTTCTCGGACGAAAATTTTCACTCCGCCATACTTTTTATGAACTTCCGGTAATATCCACGGCAAGGCATAAGGGCCCAATGTAGGACTGGCACCTAGCCTAAATGTACCCGAAGGGCCCTTGGTAGCGAAGTTGGCAGCATCGACGATTACTTCCGCCGCACTCACTGCCTCCTGCGCGTGTTTCAGTAATTCTCGTCCTAAAGGGGTGAGTGTGACTCCGCCTTTGCTGCGCTCGAACAGTTCTAAGCCCAACGCTTCCTCCAATTTTTGTATCTGTGCGCTCAAGGAGGGTTGGCTAATTTTCAATTCCCGAGCCGCCTGCCGCAAGCTTACATACTTGGCGGTTACCAGGAAGTAGCGCAATTGCTTTAGAGTGATATTCAGGGTGTTTATACTCCAATTCTGGGAGAGACTTCTCGGGTTTAGCCGCTAATATGTCTGTGTGCGGAGAAGGCACTATGTTCGATTTTTGGTGAAAGTTTTTTCCTATCACATATCGTATATATTTATCGATAAATAATCAATATTCTTGCTGGCTAACTAGGCTTTATATGTTTGCCGTGGCACTAAATCAAAAGGCTTACTACTAGTTACCGTATAGGCAGCCTGTATCGACAAGTCAAAGATAGAAGGCGTAAAAAGGATGGAACTGTCTACAGCAATACCTATACGCCGTAAATTTTGTTGATCGAATGGAAACTTTACATTAGCCAATTGAACAAACTACAAAATAGAAGAAGAATGATATGAATACTACAATCTCCAATATTCCACAGGGAACGCTTGCCGATCTGAAACGCAACTGGAAAGCCGATATGGTGTCGGGCTTCCTCGTCTTTCTTATTGCCTTGCCGCTGTGCCTTGCGATTTCTCTCGCCTGCGGCTACCCAGCGATCGCTGGAGTATTCACGGCGATTATCGGCGGTATATTGTCCGCCTTTATCAGCAACTCGGAATTGACGATCAAGGGGCCCGCTGCGGGACTAATTGTGATCGCGCTAGGCTGTGTTACCGATTTTGGGTATACAGCAGGAATTGACCCTGCTGCAGACTATCAGGCGTATCGTTTGGCGCTAGGTGTCGGAGTTGCTGCAGGCGTAGTGCAGATCCTTTTTGGTGTTTTTCGCTCTGGCATACTCGGCGAATTCTTTCCAACATCCGCGGTGCATGGCTTGCTCGCCTCAATAGGCATTATCGTCATTGCCTCGCAAGTACCGATAGCGCTCGGCGTGCAGGCATCGGGGGCACCGCTGGAGCGATTGGCCTCTTTCCCAAGCTATTTTATGGAAATGAATCCCCTCATTGCATTAATCGGCGGCATTAGTCTTGCCATCATGTTTGGGTATACCTTCATTAAAAACCCGAAACTTAAAATTATCCCAGCTCCAATGCTGGTGCTCTTAATCACAGTTCCCTTAGGTATGTATCTAG
>Ga0115568_10000779_pt1 | contig 23212 bp, 3 predicted proteins | sample COGITO_mtgs_1204_FD_87296 | JGI IMG/M metagenome (GOLD analysis project Ga0115568, IMG submission 87296) | Pelagic marine microbial communities from North Sea - COGITO_mtgs_120426 | ecosystem: Environmental > Aquatic > Marine > Epipelagic | place: Germany:Helgoland, sampling site Kabeltonne...
TTGTCGTGGTCGACGTTTCCTCTGGCGTTGTCGTGGTCGACGTTTCCTCTGGCGTTGTCGTGGTCGACGTTTCCTCTGGCGTTGTCGTGGTCGACGTTTCCTCCGGCGTTGTCGTGGTCGACGTTTCCTCTGGCGTTGTCGTGGTTGTTACTGGGGTTGGCGATGTTGTGGTACTCGTTTCTTCAGCTGTTGTAGTCGTAGTTACTTCTGTCGATGTACTTATTGTTGGTTCCAGTATTTCCGTAGACAAGATATCATCTCCAGTAGTATCGATGTCTAACGTTTCGTTGGGGTCGGTTTCGATAGTATAATCAATGTATAAATCCTCCACGTCTTCTTGTAACAGTCTTCTTGTCGAAAGATCGGATGCAAACTGACAGCGATTTACCTTGATCCGGTCGATCCATTCACTTATACTCCTCCGAGGACGTATCAGCTTGAGGATTGCTACCCTGGCCAATTGTAACGCTGCTCTGTTTGGAAGGGCATTTCTGACCTGGTTCCGAGAGATTGTCTTTACGAGTACTCCATTTGTAGGGCGGCTTGCGGGTGTCTCGCAAGTTTGGCCAGAGTTGATTTCATCCTCGTTTATCGTTATTTCACATCGAGTTTGTGCCGTATCGAACTCGATGGAAAGAGGGCATGGATGGCAACTTGTTTGTCCTGATATGTTTTGGAAAGTCTCGACTGGACACGGTATACACTGATCTTGGGCCGTATTACTTTGATAGGTTCCTGGAGCACATGGAGAGCATTCTGTTTGTGCACTCTGGTCTTGATAAGATCCGGTTTCACATGGTAGGCATTGGCCTTTGAAAGCTGGGTTATCCGCGTCGCCTGTAGCATCCCGGAAACCCTCTGTGCAGTTTTCACACCCTTGGCTTGATGGTACGGAACCCGCTGTGCAATTCACTTTTGGAATACCCACATAGATTAGCCCCCTGTATCGTGTATTCCCAAACTCGTCTGTGGGACACAAGTCTGGCTGCCTAACACTGGAGCACGTATACCGATATAACCCCATTGCATTTAATGGAACACTGTTGGTTACCGGTCCCCAGCGTACGCTCAGAGCATTGTATGCATCGAGATATTGTACCTCAATGCCATCCTGGTTTGTAATTATCACCTCGGGTGCATTTTGACCAATCAGTACCGTGTTCATGACGAGCATATCACCCAGCTGTAATTGGATATCTTTTTGAGGTGCGTTCAAGAAACCGCCGATCTGGTCTGCGCCAGATAAAAAATATGGGTAGGCTTCGTTGTCGGGGTATACTGAAATGTTCACTTCATAGAGATTGTCGTATACGATTATGTTCCCGATGAACAATGTATTTGATTTATGATTGCTACACCTGTAAGTATACTTTCCGGGTTCTCCGACATAGAAATATGGCAATGACGTACTGGGCGAAAAGATTTGGATCGTTTCGTCAAGATTTGGATCGGGTCCAAGTATTTCGACTGGGTGATCATTTTCAACGTTTTCGCTGAAGTCAAGGATGATTTTATCATAGGCTTTTGCGTAGATGGTTGGCGTTATGTCATTGATAAACCGAGGGTTGTATCGGTCGACCCCAGAAATTATGTACGCCACATTCGGGGATTCAGATACGTTCCACTTAAACAACATTGTATCCGTGCTGACTCGGATCAATCCCAGTAATTTTGGTGACTCATCCTTTGAAACGTACGAGTACATTCCCGCCACCGGAGGCGTAAAATATTGGATACCTTGTGTTATGCGGATCCCGGCAACATTCCCATCTCTTATAATTGTTCCGCCTTCCGTATAGAAATCGAAAAGATACTGTTCATCAAGATTCCCAATGAAAAAGGCGAGTGTCTCTCCTATATCAAGTTCTATCGTTGGGTTCCGGAAAACCGTGTTGTCGTTGTTAAATGTCATCTCGTATCCCACATTTGGGTCGATGGACGTGATATGAATCGACACATCATACTGGATCAAATCTTCGATCTCGATCCATGCAAGATCGGTCAGATTGAACGTTCGGTTTTCCACACTATACAAAACGTTCTCTAGTTCAAGTGGGGAACCATTTTCTGGTGCGATTGTGATATTGATAATCCATTCGTTGGTTTGGTCAATTGAGAGACAGGGGTTTTCCGAGCCGCATGGAAACTCTATGGACTCGTATCGGATAGATGTACTGAGTCCGTTAATGTTCGAGAGTCGTGTGGTTGAAATATCATCAGCGCCGTGGATAGTGGTAACAATGTCGTACGTCCGTGTCTTCCCATCCAACCACGAGAAATACAAAGACTCATTGTCGGCTGTGAACCTGAAGCTGTGAAGCGGCTCAATAAGCATGTTTGCACTGTTTCTCGTCGGTGTGCATTCATAACTATCCGTACCACAGCAACCAGCACTGATTCCACCACAGTCTTGAATCAAGCCGACACATCCCAACGCCGAGGCCGCTGTAGTACAGTTTTGACATGTGCCCTCACTGTTGAGACCACAGTCAACAAGGAATTCACCATTGACGCATCTTTCTGCAGCGATAGTTTCGCAGCTTGTCCACACTGTATTTGGACTTTGACAATTCGCATCTGCCTCACTTGTGGCTCCTTCAACGTCGCCGATCGCAAAGGTGAATGAAATAGTACCGTCTGCTTCCGCCACCGCTTCCTTTTCGCAGCGGCGACAGCCGTTAGAACCATCTTCCATCGTAAATCCATACGTTCCGCCTGGACATCGTCGGCATTCTGCTTGACCGGTTTTAAATTCCGTATACGTACCCAGTGGACAATTCTCACATGAAAATTTCCCATAGTTTCTCTGAAACGTGTTAACCCCACAAGCCTCGCATACCTGAGTCGTGCTGTTAAAACGGGTTCCCGGTATACATGGTGTGCATTCAATGGATCCCGTGTTGGGTGCTTCCATGGCTGTATCGGTATTGGACATACATGGTATGCAAGACATCATCCCTTCCTGGTTCTGGTACGTGTGTCGTTCACAGGGTGTGCAAATCATTGCCATATTCATTCCATGCTCTTTGTAGGAACCTGGAGGACACGGAACACATTCGAATCCCAACCCGCTTTGTACCATTTTCTGCCCAGATGGGCATGATGCACATATAGGAGCAAAATCTGCTTCCTGGTAGTCAAAATAGTTGGGCATCACATACCCATTCTGCATACATGTGAAACCGTTGCTGAGTTCATCGCTTGCACATCGTTCACATTGAGCAGTAGTTGTGTTGAAGCTCTCTCCAAATGGACAGGGGGAACAAAAAAGGTGGTCCGGGTGCTCATGTTCCGAATGGTCATGTTCGTCCGTGTGCTCCTCTTCGTCCACGTGCTCGTCTTCGGGGTGGTCGTGCTCCGCGAACGATATATCGCGAGTGTTGATGTTGGCATGTCCTATGCAATCTTTACAAGTCAGACCGTCACTGTATGGTGTCTCTCCAGGGCATTGAACACATTCTCCCGTGTCGCTTAGTTGTTTCCCATACTCGCATCTGCATCTTAAAAGATGCACGTCTGCGATGAGGTCGTTCGAACATGAAATACATGTCTGCTCTCCTATATTCGTATAGCCATTTACACAGGGTGCACAAAGTCCGTCGACTGATTGATGATGGGGTGGACATTCTTCGCACGTATACGTGTCAGCATTATAACCGAAGCCGTCATCGCAAAAAATGCATATAATTCCGTCATGTGACACGTTTGGCGCGGGGCAGTAGATGCATTCTGTTGCTTCTTGGCTGGAATATTTGGGGTGTGGGCACCGCCGACAAAAGTCATTCTCACCCACAGTACGTTTTTCATAACCGGCATTACACGTTACTGCACCATTTGTTTGTAGAACGTGGGAAATTAATACAGCGAGTAAGAATACCACTGCTCCCATTTTGGCCACGTTAAAGAGTTTTCTTTATATAATTTCAATGAAATTGTACGCACCCGATTTTTCATATCACATCCTGAAGTAATTTACACACATTGTTCACCCTAAAGAAGGGATTTTTACATTCCCAATTGCACGAGTACATCCTAAAAACTGAATGGGCTGGTTTCTCTGGGCAATCCACGCATGAACCACATGTCTCTAGGTCGGGATTGGTAATGAAGTCGTTTGTTTGATTGAAAAATTTACCCAAAGGGCATTCGTGTGTGTGATCATAAAAAATTGATGTACATCGTATGCGATTTTGTATATTTGCAATCACTGATGAAGTTTCGTATGGGATGGGCTCACATCGGAAAGATGTATGGTTGAGAAATGGCAACTCGGTAGGACAGTCCCACAAACAGCTGGTATTCATATTTTCCACCAAGCCTTTGGTTGTAAAAAGGGCATTTTCGGGGATCTGGACACAGGGTTTGCATCCAGTGTAGTTATTGTCCGAAGTACATGCCCCTGTGAAATAGAAACCCGGTGAGCATCTGTCGAAACATTCAGTGCAGGAATCGCCCAGCGCTTCGATACGTGTGTAGGGCGTGGAACAATCCCAGTCGCATTCGCTAATACCCGTGTAGTGGGCTCCATATGGGAGAACGGTGGAACACGGAGAACATATAGTATCGTTGGTGCTATTACAGGGTGTTGACACAATCTCGTCTGGTAGACACTTTGCACAAATCCGGCAAAGTGCGTCCGAGAGCTCCCTGCATTCCTGGAGATACTCTGTCTCGGAACATGAGAGCTGAGAACACTCTTTGCATGTTCCGTCGAAATCTCGATAAAAGTTGCTTTCGCATGCGGGAACACAGCTTGCAGTGGAATCATTGAATGCGTTAGTTCCCTGTACATACATTGTGTTGGGATGCAGAGGTGGACAGAAAAGGCACTCGTCGCAGTCACTCCAGTACTTTCCGATAGGACACGCAGGGTCGAGACAGACAATACACTCACCGTCGACTTCTCTAAAGTTTGGCCGACATTCCCACGTACATTCGGATCCCACAACCCAGCTAGCATTCCCGGGACGGGTATTTGCGCACGGTTCACACGTACAAAATGGGCCATTTAACTGTTGTGTTTCAATGAGCAGGTTGTATACTGTTGGATCTTGCGTTGTGTCTTCGCCGCGAATCGTGACGGGTGGCGAACCGTTGTATTGTACAAGAAATTCAAAAGGTTGTTTCAACACTCTGTTGTATGAATCCACGACCGGGGTGTAGCGTTGAGACTGGGATCCATATTCAATTGTCACGAAATATGATCGGCGTAAATCGTTGAGTTGGAGTTGTCCAGATACGCGAATCCACAGGACATTATCATCGTCGGCGTTAGCGGGGCCGGCATCGAAGGTTACTGGGAGTGATGCTTCTTCGCTTTGGCGTTCCACGGTGAGTGGTTTTCTCGGGTCAAACGTTTCCTGGTTGTTGCACCGCTGATACCCCACCTCGCATACATAGTCGCAATCGGCACCAATCTCAGTAGCGGACGCATTATAGATGAGATGATCTTCGTCTCGTGCGATACATGATTCGCATACACTATTGGAGGTCCCGTTGCAAACCGTAGTTCTCTGGTACCCCGGAATATGCCGAAAGGAATCTGGGGCTCCACATACACTCTCTGAACACGGTAAACAGATTGGAATTCCATTCGCATCCGTCCCAAATTGAAAGTACCCGGGCTTGCACTCGACGTCGCATGTAGATGGTTGCGTTGTAACCCCCACTGTGTACTGGAGCCGGTGTGATGATATTGTCTCACATATTCTACAACTGGAATCGGACTCGCCCCCATAAACACAGTCTGAGAAGTAGGATCCAACGTCGCAAGCGTTCCCGTCATATTCGGAGCACTCTTCGCACTCGTTCAAAACCCGGTTGAACCAGTTGTTGGAGGGACACTGATACGTGCATGGGGGAACGGTGGGTGATTCTTGCTTGAACCCTCCCCACTTCATGGTGTCCGATTTGGGGCATGCTTCTTGTTTATACGAGGGTCCATTTTCCGTGAGAATGCATTTCGTAAATTTTTTTCCTTCATCGGGATAGACCAGTGTCTGCGAACAAGGGTTACACTTGAAGTTCCAAAAGCCCCTCCTCTCGATGTCCTCACACTTGTCAACGAGACACGACTTGGGGTCTGCATATAGGGCCACCGAGGATAGGATGATCGTGTCGCCCTCGTTGGAAGAGGTCGTATGCTTCCAAAGTTCAAGTCGCCCCCCCTGCGACGTAGCTCTGACTTGCGCGCTCACGGTAGACTTCTCCGTAGCAGTAAGTTTGTGGTAAACTACCCATTCACGGTCCCCCCCGTGGGGAACCCAAGCCACTTGAAGATATGGGATTTTCTGGATTGCAGATTCATGTTCGTATGCCGCTTCAATTTTCAACGTGAGAGGAAAATTCACGTTATCTGGGAAGTAGGAGAGATCGATATATTGTGAAACGCTGTAGTTTGATACAGAACTTCCCATTTTCAACTGCGGAATAGCACTTGACGCACCATCCAGAACATTGTCTGCTCCCGTAGTGTCCCACTTGTAAGGCTGGAGGGTAGCGGTACTAATCCAGCGCTGAAACTGTGCATTCTTGACCCATGAGGGATATACACAAATCTCATCGATCATAATTTCAGACCTCGACGTTACATCGATGCGGAAATACAAACTCGCAGGAAAATCCCACCTCTGGTCGGTGTCCCCGGGACGCCCCAACAAGTCGATATATCCATTTATCTCTTTCCATTCGTACATATCTTCATTATATTTATGTTGAACAAACTTGTTCTGCAAGAATGAAGTAGGTGAATTAATTTCAGCAAGACCTACTTGAAGATCGAGGTTTATCGTGTTCTCATTCTTTCCACGAATCCACAATTTGTAGTATAGACCTTTCATGACGCCCTCGTTCTCAATGGACCTCGCTTCATTTGAGTTGTGTAAAACTATTTCTTTTACCAGATGTATTCCCTGCGTCACAAAAAGCATCCCCCGTGACTCTTCAGCACCCTTTCCGAAAAAGATCTGTGCAAGGTTGCTTAGTTTTAATGTATTTGAAGACCATCCCTTCCATCCTGAAGAAAAAAGAACATCATTGAAATCTGTAATGGTATTTGTATATTCCAGCGCCACTGCTGCAGAGAAGTAGTCATTATACACCTTTGCATCTTCGAAGGAGCCATGTCCGTTCAAAAGGTCAGCATATTTTGTTCTGTTGCGATTTTGATCCTCGCTATTAATCGTCACCGGAAGCTTTTGTTCCTTACAAAATAAGCATTCCTTTTGGAAAGGGGGTGAACATTCAGACTGATAAGACTGTCCAATGCACTGGATAGAGTCGATACATGCTTCATTGCAAAGCGTCCCAGTCAGTCCATCTGAACATGTCCAACTGTTGGCCGTGTTGCATTCAACATTCGCTGTATTCACTTGATAGGAATCGAGAGTATTTATAGTATTTGGGTGGCAATTCTGTGCCGCTCCGAATGTGAAAATAAAATACAAAAAAAGTGAGCGACTCACGATCTTCATTTTTCTTCTTCGAGATGTTTGCGAATATATAGAGTGTATGTCAATAAATATTTTTTTTTAAATCTCTACTACATAAGTTCCACTCAATACATTTGAAAATGGCACGTATAAACTTTTATCTTTCTATTTTCGTTTTTTTGTTTTATAATTTTGTTGCTACAACTGCAGAGACATCGTGTGCACCACACGAATTACTGTGGTACGGTACTTGTGTGCCATGTCCCGCTGGTTATTTTTTTTCCGACCAAACATGTGAAAAGTGCCCGGCTGACTCCGTTTCATCTGCGGGGGCGAGTCAGTGTACGGCTTGTCCCTTGCATTCCCAGCCAGACAGTAAACAGCAAAACTGTGTATGTGACTCAGGCTTTTACAGTACCGATGTAATGCCCGATCATGATCAAGGTGTTTTGCACCCAATCGGGGTTCACTATGAAGAACAAATTGTTCACGGTGGCTCGTGTGAACGCTGCACTGTCGGTTTCTGCCCCGAAAATACCTTTCTGGATGAGGGTGTATGCAAGAATTGCCCAGATGGCTCAATCAGCAAAGTTATGTCACGCAGTATTACGGACTGCAAGTGTTTGTCTGGGGAATTATATCCTGACCCATCGTACCCTTCGTGTGAGCCCTGTGCGTCCGAGACGTTTTACAATGGCGGGGGTCCGTCTAGTTGTACGGGGTGTACCGCGCCAAAAATGTCGTTGCTTAACTGCATTGGTTCATACGACGATTGCTGCGTTGATACCCAGGTGTTTCCGTGTCCCATCGGCACACTGCCACGGGATCGAGGCGGTTCAAAATGTTCATCCATCGGACTACGGACCGATACGGAGCAAACGGAGGACGAGTTTGGTCGTATCCTGCCCATGAAAAGGCTGGCAGACGGTACTTTAGAAAACCAGCGGTCGTTGCAAAATTTCTACAACGTGGATGACTTTACATGGAAGCACAATGGCTACCCGTTGCGTAAGATTTCAAAGGGGGAATACTCGCTCTGTGCACAGTCATTGGTGACAGGCAATTCTTTTGCAGTGAACAGGGATCAGAATGTAAACTTGGCGCTTGCATGGAACTGGCAGAATAACCTTGTAAATAAAAGTAAGGACGGTAACGCGGTTCGCGTTGTTGATTTTGACTGTAGATGGTCAACGACCGAGAATCAAGCAAACACATTCCTCGCTGTACCAGACGACTTTGCGAATAGTCTTCTTGAGTTTCAAACTGCCGATATCTATATTTTTCCCCACTACTTGAATGGTAGCGTAATTACTGACTGGACCCATGGGGACTATAATATGCAGGTTGTTTCAGGCCTTGACTTTGTCTGTTACTCTAAGGTGAAATCTGTCTGTTCAGGCAATGTCTGTTACCCCGAAGTCTTGATGAAATGCCGCGGGGAAAATGCATTTCTCCCCTTGTCGACCCCGATGCAAAGCAATACATCGACTCTCATCTCTGGTCCCAAGGACGTTTGCTATTGGGATTCCCGTCTTGTGCGGTGCTGGGGAGATAACTGGCGTGATGGGACGACGGTTTTCCAACACCCTGAAACATCGACCGGGAAAATCAAGCAGGTGACTGTGCACTATAATACAGACACCTTCCATACAGCGGTTTGTGTTTTATACGGCGCCGACACTATACAATGTTTTGCAAAGGGGATTTCACTCAATTATCATCTTTCGCAAGGTACGCCGTTTCTGTACGAGAAGAAACTTAGTGCCATCTCGACTGCGAACGACCCCCGAAAGATGTGCATTGAAGTGGATCGTCGGAACTATGAATGCTACAATGTATTTGGTTCGCAAGAGCTCACTATTTTGGGGATAAGGGGTGTATCAGACGAGACCGCTTTCAATTCCCAACTTGATACATGGAAGAACCAAAATGCTCGGTTCGTGCAACGCCTCATCGCAGCCAATCCGATCATCCATTTGAACCCATCTCTGGCTCATGAAAACAGCTTGGATGCCGGGCATTCACTGTCCCCGCCCGTCTTTATGAGACCGTATTCTTCACAGCAATTTACAACATCGCAGGAGTCATCCAGCGAATTGTCCATGAATGAACGTGGGTCGTTCTTTGATGGGGATCGATGCCCGTATTTGAATCACTACTGCAACAAGACACGGACCGCCACCGCTGTAGAATTCGACGGTGACTGGACCGTTGGCGGTGCCGGGCATTCACACGCCGCGAATAATGAGACTAACTCCGACACGGCTCTGTGGGTTTTTGTTTTGCGGACACTCAACTCGGGGACTCAGTATGGTACAGTAATGCAGCTTGGTATGTTGGATTCCACCCTGGAGACTCAGGAGGGGAAGACACGCCTCGTTTCCCCTGGTCGTACATTGCGAAACCCGGACACGTCCCTTTCAAACGGGGTTCTCGACCATATGCTCTCCGAATACGTGAAAAAAGTTGTGATGGTCAAGATACTCAAAAACGAACTTACGCGGGTCCGTATTGTCGTGCAGGGTATGCTGGAGGCCACTTTTACGCTCCCATACGACCCCTCGCATCATCGATTCCCCAGTCTCCCCGATGCAACCAACAGCTTACACGTCAAACAAATACTCTACTACGAATCGCCGCACTCCATTGATCACGTATGGCACTTGAACGGAACGTCGTTCGAAGATACGTTTGAAGATTTGTCGAAAAGGGTGATAGTTACAAACGATAGTTTTGTTTTTGTGCCGGGAGGGTAGTTGAGATTTGGTTATGTAAAAACTTGAGCGTTGAGTACATAAGATCCCCTTTCTTACTTCGCAAAAATATGCCACTGTCGACACCTCTTATATTGTGGTTTTTGTTTGTGGGTTGCCATTTACCCCATGTGTTCTCCAACTCGGGGTACTTGACAAATTTTCGATCTGCGAATGACTGGATATGTAACACAAATTGTAATTCAAACGATTGCAAAGGTCATCGTAAGTACTGGCACCTTTTCTGTGACCAGTCGCAGCACAAGTTTGCGATTTCCAACGTGAATGATGGTGACGCTTCCGGGTGCTATGGTTGCCATACATGTCGTAGCGCGAGCCAGGTTCTTACAAGAACATACCAATCCAATTGTAGGGATTTTGATTATGCATATGACGACGATCACTACTGCTGTTATCATTGTACTAATGGTAATTATGCGTACGGTAGTGACGATTATTCATCGTATGGAAAAAACGGGCAGTGTTATCATTCGAGTTCGAGGTCATGTGAACCTTACAAGTACTATGTACCGACCACAGCCGGTACACGACGGGCTGTACATCGTGCAGAAAAACCGAGTGGGGCTCATGGTGTCTGGTACCCTTCACACGGTTGGCTAACAACACCAGGTGGTGGAAGTGATAATGCTTGTAAATGGTGTCCAGCAGGCCAGCAACGGAGCGGTGCTAGTCCACAATCACGATCTTGCGAGTGGTGTCCGTATAGAAAATTTAGGGCTTCGAATACGGATGATAACGCATGTGTTGTAAACAGACGGTGCGAAGACTATGGAGCAGGTCATATAACACATCAATCATCGAGCGACCGGACACGGCCGGATGTATGTAAATGTGACCTCAATTATCATTCTCTCAAGTATGTATATGCTGTTAAGAACAACGAAGATCAATTATGGTGGTATTCAACTATATTCAGATACGGTTGGGCAGTGGGCACTTCGGCTGACCCAGTTTGCGTACGGTGCCCACCTGGTACATATACAACCGCTGCTGGGTATCAGACATGCCAAACTCTCGCTACTGACTGGGCCGGAAAGTACTATAATGTAGCGGACCGGGATAATGTCGAGAAGGGCGTCGCTAAATGTCCTGCTGGCACCTATCAACCATATAATGAAGTGAATGCTTATTTCGAACAATTTAGTATGGATTTTTTTGAAAGGGGAATCGGTGTTTGTCAGGATTGTGAGAAGGGAACTTATAGCGATGGCGTCATTGGTGCTGATAGATGCGACCCCTGTCTAGATGGAACATATCAGGACGACATTGGTCAACCTTCTTGCAAACTGGCATTAGAAGGTAGATATGCAGACGGCACTGCGCTTGAAATTGATGCGCCGTGTGGGGTGGGAACGTATGACAACACACAGGGAAACCAATTATGTACAAATACTCAGCCAGGGCAGTACCAAGATGGAGAAGGAAAACTAACGTATAAAACTTGCTCCGGAAACACGTATTGTTCTAGGGAGAAATGCAGAGAGTGTCTATCTCATACTGGATGTCTGTGGGCGGATGGAAACGGAATTTATGATTCAATTACAGCAGAAGCAGGAGTTACAGGTGATTTTACTACTTATGCATTAGCGTACGCGGTCTGGTTGAGGTTTACAACTGACAGCATCAGTGAAGCGAAACCGGGGTCCACAAAACACGATACAATATGCCAATGTAATCCGGGCTTTTACTTTGACGGCACTCGGATTGGCTATTTAGTCGAGGAAGAAATTCCAGACCACGATGCATACGTGGCGCACATGGAAACTAAGCCGATACCGACGAGAATTCCATGCTGGCCCGTTCCACCCGGAACTTATACCGACACCTTAAATGCCGTTGAACTTAAGAACCATAGAAGCTGTGAAGACGCAGGAATCAGCGTAAAATCGTTGACGTCTTACGGTGTACCGGGCAGCTCTACCGAACAGAACAGATGCCAATGCAAAAAAGGGTACTATCGAATTGGAGAGGGCACCGACATCCAGTTCGATGACGCTGGAAGCATATCCTCTTGTACGCAAGCCGATGCAACATCAAAATATGTTCCCGAGGATGGGTGCGATGGCGGAACTGGTTGTTTGCTAACAGTACACACGTGTACTGGTACAGGTTTGGTCCAACAAACGCCTGCCACCACTACGGCGGACGTTATTTGCCGGTGTAATAAGGGCTACTACCGGAGTACAGGTGGAACAGATTTGACATACACTGACAGCTGTACAAGAGCAGACATAACTTTACATCGGTATGTTGACGACTTTGGGCAATTTAGGCCTAAAGTATCACAGCAGTGTTTGGAAGATCTTAACCACCATGTCGAAGATGTAGCACTCACAATCGACACACCTCGCAAATGCAAGTGTGCCATCGGGTCTTACAGACCGACCCAAGCTAAAGGACTGACGGCCCCGTGGAAATATCGCTTACATGATCCATTGTCAGACGTAATGGACGAGTACGCATGTATAACCCCCGGTGAGGTTAATGGTGTCAAACAAGGCTTCGTCGATGAGACAGGACAAACAGAGTTTCAACCGTATGCTGATTGTGCTCCCAGTACGGTGAATCATGGAGTATTGTCCTATGAGCATCAGCGGAAATGCGAGTGTGACAGGGGGTACTACCGGACAGCAGTTGGATCAGGTTTCTATGCACTTGTCTTGGTAAACGGGGAGTATCAGCCAACCACTTGTACCGCGTCTGGTGTGGGAAATATCGTACCAAACTATGGGTCAACTAGCGCTGATTCTTGTGGTCCAGATACCATGGTCGCTGCAGGACTGCAGCCAGGGTTCTGTCCCTCCGAGGTCAATTATGAAGCGATCTTGTATCCAACGTGTTATGATTCACAGAGTCGTCCAACTGTAGCGGCCCTCGACAGTACGAGAACCGACTCTTCTCCGGGAAAATGCCGATGTAGACGAGGGTACTATAAAACGGGTGATGGGAATTCCTTCAACTATTTTAAGGAAAATGGAGACCTTTTGGACACTGGAGACCTTCCAGTGTGTACCGCGGCAAGTCAAGGCTACAAGGTCCCCAACGACGGTTCCAAGAGTCAAACTGCGTGTATCGATGAGGAGAACTACCAGCCGAAGACCGGGCAGACAATGTGTGAAACTTTACCAGATTGTCCTGAAAGTACCGTTAATGATACTGCTAATACGAACACAATACGCGGCAGAAGATGTCAGTGTGCGATCGGGTATTATGATACGACAAGCGATGGTGGAAACAATCTCCAACCTTCATATGTGTGTCAACGACCATGTTATGACAACCCCCCTACAATTACTTGTAGGAAATACCTGCCACCAGGCGTATTGGGCGCGAACATTGGTGATCTAGTGCAAACAACTCCATGCAATGAGGGGACAAATTTAGTTCTTCAAACTGACAGAACCTATACGTCAGGATATATTTGTAAGTGCAATCCCGATTCGTATCGTACTGAAGGGTATTCGAATCTGCTTGCTGATACTCATACTTGCACGCTGCACGAGGCCTGTGCGTCGGGGTCTGTACAAAAGATAGGACCGACCAATCTCGCTCAGCGCACATGTCGGTGTGATTCGGATTCCTACAATACAGCCATCGGTGATGGGTTTGACGCTCCCGGGACTAACAACTGTCAGCCCAGGAGCGAGTGTGCGTCGGTTACAACTGTAAAGATAGACGCAGGCAGTCCAACCTCGAATACCAGGTGTGAATGCGCTTCAGGCTATTACAATGAGAACACTGGTTCAGACTTTGAAGCGCCCGGCAACAATGTTTGTGAAAGTAAAGGCTCATGCGTCACGCCGTCTACCAAAGTACATGTGGAAGGGGGGCCGACAATAGACCGCACATGTCAATGCAAGTCGGGGTATTATCACCTTGGCAGCCACCTGGATCTGGCCCCGGGTACATCGTGCTATGAACAAAACACCTGCGACCAGACCTCGTCGAGCACGGAACAAGTTGCGACCGCAACTTCGGATGCGCAGTGCACTTGCAATACGGGATACTTTCGGGAGGCTGGCGATACTTTCTTTATCACTACCTGTCCGGATCCGGATGCGTGCCAGGAGCAATCTTGTACGGAAGTCGGTACGTGTTCGTCAAGTGCAATCCAGTTCGGTGATTTGACAGGTACGGCGGATATTGAATGTCAATGTGCGCCTGGCTACTTTCGAGTGGAGGGTGGGACCGGTTTTGCATCCGGAACCACGTGTCAGGAAGCTGATTACGACAACGGGCAATACGTACCGGATGCAGGAAGTAGCAGCCCAGAGACTATGAGTCCATGCCCCGACTCTACGGAACAAGATTGGGGCGGTAATATTACGGCTGAACGGACGTGTCGTTGTAAACCAGGATTCTATCGCCCCAATATTGCTTCTTCCTTACCCACCTCTCTTAATTGCTTGGCTGTGGGCGAAGGGTATTTCACCGCATTTCACGGTGCTACTGAACAAGAACCCCGTGTTGCTTGCCCCACCTCGACTATCGAATTTGCTCCACCGACAAGTACGTCGCAACGGCGCTGTCAGTGTGACAGAGGGTACTATAAATCAGGTGGCGGAACAAACCTTCTGGTCAATGAAACGTGTACAGCAGCGACATCGGGTTGGTTTGTTGCCGAAATCGGGTCCATTACCGAGGAGATATGGAACAGCTGTGGGCCGTCTCTTGTCGAACAAAATGAACCCACCGCAACATCGAACATCGTATGCGAATGCGCTCTGCAGCACTATGCCACGGAATGGTCCGACCTTGCGTGGAATGACTCCTGTACCGAGCGTGGTGTGTGCGAAGGTTCTTTGACTTACATGATGGTGGACGGTGCGGTTGTCATACCACCAGGGGATTCGGACAATGTATGTATGTGTGCGGAGGGGTTTTACTTGCCAGATCCATTTAATCTTCCACCCACCGCAACGTGTTTGCAGAGCGGCGAATGTCAGAATACCTTGCAAGAGTACCAGCCTGGGGATATTGAAAACCCGACTCTCTGCAAATGTGCACCAGGGTATTACGTGGACCTCGTGACGCATCACAGGAAACACGTTCTCATGGAGCTCACATTTGAGAGTGGTTCATCCGTGCAGGACTCATCCCTGGGTCATGTTTTCACGTTAAATTCACTAATCGATCTTGCGAACCCAACTCCCGCATCTTTCACAACTGGACGGGTTGGACAATACAGCTTGGACATTTCCGGGAACGAAATTTATTACCTCTCACAAAACCATAATTTCTATAGGGAGGGTATCGATGGGATTACGCTTTCCTTCCACGTAAATCTGAATTCCGCGACGATGATGCAGCTGGTAATGGATCTTTCTGCCTTCCGTGTCGTATTGGTTCCGAGTGTAAATACTATTTTGAAGGTTGAATATAGTGGTGGTACACTTAATGTCGGTCTACCTGGACTCACATTCGAGGTGGGTGTCTGGCACCATTTTGCCGTAGTGTTTGATTATTCAACACAGTTGGTAAAGGGGTACATAAACGGTTCGTACGTCGCTAGTGTTCGTGATTGGGGCTTAAATTATGCCTTTTTGTCTTCGGGGCCCATAAGCATCGGTGGCAGGTACGGCGACGATGCGTATAAATCCTTCGATGGAAAATTGGACGATGTGCGTTTTTTTTCAGATGTCTTGACTGAGTCGGAAATCGGGACACTTGCAAACTACAAGCAGAAAGATGTTTTCCTTGATATTCCAACTGATAAAAGCTGGTTTTCCGGATTACCAAGCACGTCTGAGTGTGCATTGATGAGTACCTGCCACAGCAGTGCAGTGTCGATGTGGCCCGATCCAGCCAACCCAACGGACTTTGATACTTTTGGCGACACGCTATGCACTTGTAAGCCTGGTTTCTATCGGTCCCTCTTTGCGTCGAATTTCGATTCACTGACAGAGTGTATAGAGCCCCCCTCTGGTTTTTTTGTTGCCGAAAAGAATCAAACAACCTTTGAAGCATGGGGCGAATGTGGTGTGGGCGCCGAGGTGTTGGTAGACGGAACCACAACAACGCGTCCTACATGTCAATGCCGAGCTGGGTACTATCGCCCCGAAGGGGGTTACGATTTCGATGTCAATCTCGACTGCACGGCTGCATCGCATTTGTATTATGTTCCAGAGGAAGGGTCGAGTACACAACTAGTTTGTCCCGATGGAACACAAAATATTGGAACCGCCAACACAGAGTGTGGCCCGTGTCTTTTGTATGATCACTTTGCATACTGCTGGGAACCTTATACGACCGTTTTGCAGACTGCGGACGAGGTAATACGTACCGACGAGGTGCGTGTTTCGTTTGATGGTCAGTTGAGATCCGGGCCCCATATTCAACCTTTCTGTGATTTTATTGATTTCCGCAGCGATACTTACACGTGTCTGAAATTTCCGAATTGTCCGAAGCAAGGCGTTTGTAATCTTGAGACGTTGAATTTCTCGTCCGATCTTCCATGTGACAGGATTACAGGTGCAACGAAATGTTCCGAGGTTGAGCCGGTTGTGCAAACATATCACCCACTCTTTCTCGTGCAAACTTATGACTTACACCACTGTACAGGAAACCCATCCTGCCCACAATTCAGGATTGACCCGCTCCTCTGCCCCGAATGTGGAGTTTTCTGCCCGACTGCATATCTTGCGAAAAAGGATTTCACTGATTCTTCCCCTGGTTACGACCCGACAGTGATGAGTTACGACGAATACTTGCTCCACTTTACTTCTCTGGATTGCGCGGAGCTACCATATCATCCGTTTCTTGGAGCGGGGAGTGACTTTATAACCCTCGGAAACGAATTCTTGCATTACTGGGATACGAAGTGGCGCGGACTGTCAAACGATTTTTTTTCGACGGTTGCTCTTGCGGGAACAAATTTGACGATCGATTGGGTGCGTGCAAGCAACCCCCGAATTCAGATCGAGCATTTCTGGGGGGACCGCCAGACCGGGTTGGAGGTGTCTATTGGTAGCATTCTGATTCGTCTCTTGGGTGACAAGGTACAACTGTTGAAACAGGACGCGACCTCTATCGTACTATGGGAGCGTACAATTTCGCACCTCGACACAAAGACCCTCGTGAATACTGGTATTTCAAAGACCCTGTTTAAAACTGATGACATTACCGACGGTTCTTTTTGTTCTACATTGTATCAAGATGGCTCGTGCTCTGCGACATGGACACAGTTGAAAATGCTATCGACACTCCCGATTCAGTTCATTACGTCGCACATTCGTCCACAGGACACAAGCCCAACAGATACACTCAAGATTTCCTTTTGGGACGGAGAGGTCTATGATCTTCCTCTCAACCTCTCAGAATTCATTTCGCTCGCAACACAGAACTCGTATCGAGATAACGTAGAGTACCCATCGCCTTTAAAGAGGTACACAATGCGGACTTCCTTACGTTCCCCGGTGCTGGACCGCCGTATTCTCCCGCCTAAGAGCCAGGACACGTCACAGTATCTCTGCAAGGAATCAACGTTGGACAACCCAACTACTACCCCGGTGGGAGCATGGTTGTTGCAATACTACTTGATGACGGATAACGTATTTACGAACTTCACGAGGTCATACTCTGCCGAGATCCATCGTTCTTTAAGTGGTCTTGTCTTGGATGCTTCGAACGGATTGGTGATCATGGCAAGTAATGTGTATCCTAATTCTATTGTTGCACTATCACAGTCGTTGCAGTGCGGTAACAACGAGAAGAGCACCCTTTCACAACTATTCGGTAAGCTCGAAGACGTGTACACGTCTACAAGTGTTTCGATAAACTCCCAACTCATGTCCGAAGGTGCGTTCTACCTGAATGCTTCACTCGACCGTCCAGATTACTACTTACAATATCGGCGAATAGTCAACGAGCAACTCAATGAGCTCGAATCGACCTCCACATTCTTGGTCAGTCGCATGTATTCGGTTTATCCCAAAACCAATTATACATATCGCACCGGCGAGTTCTTTATCTGGCGCGATGTGAGTACGGTCTACCCCGGTTTTGATCTCGGAGTGGGAGCCAGACCCAGTACGCTGGGCAGTGTTCACCATTTCCGTTCGTTTACGCCGCACTTTCTTTCCATAGAAGGGAGTAACATCAAACAGGCGTTCTTGTACTACCGGCAAGCAGAATGTAGTACAGGAAACAGGGATGATTGCATCATTGATTCGACAAGGTGGTTGACACCCGAAGAGCAGAGTGAAAAGGGCTGGGAGATTTGGTACTATATTTTCGATGACGGTTCCCTGGAAACATTGAAAATTCCACTTCCCCTGCTCCCCATCGATGTTTATGAGGTAGCACTGCAAGTGATCAGTCTCAAAACTTTCAGACCGAACCAAAACTTGTACCGTGATGCGCTGAGTTATCTAGGGGGGTCTGCATATTATGAAACACAGGATGCGGGGCGCTATCGACACTCCAAGCTGTGGAGTCAGCTGAGCATTCAAAAGGACATTGTACTAGCATCCGACTACTTTGATGAAGGGGTGTTTGATTCCAACCTCGATCTCAGCGCACACTACGTACCAAGTGACACGTTTGTGAGGTTTGAGACAGGGGAAGTTGCGACAAGTACGGGCTTCACGTTTTGCATGACGTACTATCCACTTACTTCGGAAGAACCGATCTTTAGAGTGCAGGGCCGCACTCTGAAGATGAAGAGTGGATTGCCTGTGAATCTCGCGGATGGAACCGAGTCGGTGCTTGGATATTACACAGGGGCGTGGGATGTCGTGGCGCAGCGTGCTCGTGGGGATACTCTGCAAAAGCTCACGTGTATATGCTACCTAAGTTCAGGGGACGTTTTCTTGAATGGCTTGTCAATATCTGATCGCTCGACTGATACTCCTACTCGGGTCTTTTTGGGGGATCGCATAGATGTCGGGACCACTACATATGAGCCGACACTTGCAATAGCACCGCAGGGAATCCTCTTGTATGCAACGAGTTTTTGGCCGAATGCATTGGACCGCGACGCTGTGATGAACTATCAAACGGATGAACTCACAAAGCACTCTGCTGCTGTGGTCAAGAGTCCATTGTTTGACTCTTTTCACGCCGAACGACATGTGAGAATCTCAGCACTGGCCGAAGACGAGGTGTCCAAGCCATTTTACTATCGTAATTTCATCCACGACATTTCGATTTCGCATGTTGATTTGGAACTAAACTCTGCTGACTTTGACCCCAGGAATGTAACGGAAAATTGCGAAGCCAATGGATACGAATGTACATTTTTATACACGAGATTCGATACCTCTATTCCTCCACTGTGTGTAGATGAGGTTGATTCGAGCATGTATGCCCCCTTGGAATCGTATGGGACTTGTTCTTCTCAACATGGGATCCTTAGTAAACACGGGATGAATTTTATCTCGAACAACGAGGATCTTGCTGTCTCTCGGGTTTATGATGGGTTCCATGGGGAAAATAATGGCCTCCTGCTCATTACAGATTTGGTGATAAACGTAAACTCGGAATCCCTACTGGACTTCGATAGCGAAGTTATTAGCTCCAATACGCTGGACTTTTCTCTTTCAAGGTTTGACAGCGAAACACTTACCGTCCGTGCGTGTGGAAAGCACGTGGATTTCCATATTCCAGTTGATGGTGCTGCGTTCAAGGCCCAGGTCAAGGTGTCTGTCAGTGAAGGTGGTGACATATTGGTTTTCTGGTGGGATGGACAACCCACCGAAGCTTTTTACTTTACCCAAAAGTACGAGGAGAACCCCCGGTTTGCTGGCTATGAGAAGTGTACACTATCAAAGGGCCAATTCCGAATGTTCAGAACCAAGAAACGGTCCAATATTGGTATCTCATCCTTCTATGCAATGAGCCCGTATCCAACGAAATCTGTTTCTGGTGTCGAAATGGTGGACAGACATCTACAGTCATTCCATATATCGGGGCCCAACTGCGGGAAGAAGTGTGTCGTACACAATCAAGATCCCAATACTATCACCGTAGACGGGGAGGTGGTTGCTGATATCGGAAATAGGAAGATTCGACTGCTTTCCAAGACCCACAAGAACTGGGCGCTTGCGTCCGACTCTTATTTCGGGTTCGTCGTTCGCGCTGACGTTTCCTTTGATACCACCGGAGTCAACAATGTTGACTTTCTTAACATGCAGGTCACGTTACCCTTTGCACACCTGGTAGAAGTTCAACAATCAACTGTCTTGGAAACGGTATTTCTAACCGTTTCTGGTACTTACGAGACTCTACCAAATCTTCAAGTCGAGCTACGCGGAGGCACACCCCCGTTCGACCGATTCAGATCCCGGGGAATCTACTCTGAAAATCGCACCTTTCACGGGGTTCCAAACCAGAGGAACCTTCAGGTGGAGGTCAAGATAAGGGGCAACACATTCATGTTGTACCTGGACGGCGAAGAGAGGTATACTATGCCCATCGGAAAGAGATTCCCGCTTTCCGAATTCGTGATTGTGAGCAACAAACCATACAAATTTGAGGACGACCTGTACGAGTACACGGATTTTGTCATCTTGACCAAGGCACACGAAAACTGTGCCTGTAGATCAGATTGTGACGTTGGAACCTTTGCATCGGATGCAAGGTGTCTACCATGTCCCGAAAACACACTCACATTCTCGCGCGGTGCTACTTCGATAGACGAATGCGTCTGTAAGTCTCTCCACAAGAAGAATGAGTCTGGACTTTGTGCACCGATCCCGCTTTCGTCTACCGCATTAAGTACGCCGGGTTATTGTGCAGCCTCTTCGTGTGCCTTGCGGAGCTTCATGGTGGGCGAGCAGAGCGGTTGTAGCTGTACTGACGACTGCTTCGTTCAAAGTATAGTGGGCACTGTACTTCCGTGCTGCGCCAACAAGTGTTCGACGTGCCCACCAAGCAAGACTTCCGCCGAGGGTGAATTTTTCAGCCGGCATTGTCAATGCGAATACGATGCAAGCCAGGGCATTGCTGTAAACCGAGCGGATACAACCGGTTGTAGTGGATTCGTTTGTGGACCTGGATTCGAACCCCTTGACGGGCATTGTAGTGCATGCGTGGAGAACTTTTACAAAGTGGGTGTCAACTTGGACATGTGTGTTGCCTGTGAGCCCTGCCCCGAAGGTTACTTCCGAGATGGGTGTCGAGGCTCCTCGTCGGGAGTGTGCTTGCCGTGCAGTACGTGTGGTACCGAGGAAAAGGTACTACAGCAGTGTGGTAATTTCTCCGATACACTATGTTTCGACACTACATGTGATACCACGCCGCCGACGAGTCACCTTTTGGGACCGTTTGGTCTTCTTGTGATATCATCGCAAGCCGGTTGTATCATTTCACCAGAGAACCGTAGATTGGAATGTTGGGGCGAATCGCAGTATTGGGATGGGTTGTATACGAAAGAGTCGATGTTGGCTGTCCCGATGCACAGCTACATGCAACCAGTGGATGTGCAGATGGGTGATAATTTTATTTGCCTGTTGTCACTCTCTGGCTATGTGCAGTGTGCTGGGTCCAACGCAAACGGTCGGCTCGGAATGGGGCTGGATGTTGTATTTCAAGAGTTGACAGATTTGGAAAACACCACACCGATCGATTTCGGAAACAACACTTTCATTGTGAGCATGGCGGTCGGGTCTTTGCATACCTGCGTACTTTCTGACATTGGAACCGTGCTGTGCTTTGGTTTGAATAACCATATGCAATTGGGTCGCGCGATCGGTAGCAATATTCAGACGCCGGCCGACATAGGATCCGCGCAAACAGTGCTTCAAGTTTCATGTGGCATCGATTATTCATGCGTTCGACTGCAGTCGGGTGGTGTGAAATGCTTTGGTAACTGGCAGAATCCTGGGAGTGGGTCTTTGAACAGGCAATTTTTCCTTGGGGATAATTTGCCGGAGTTGGAACTTGGTACATTTTCGTTTGCCGTTGACGTGCAGGCCAGTGGATCACATACATGTGTTCGTTTCGAAGACAAAACTGTGAAATGCTTTGGGCAATCCGGCAATTACCTCGGATTTGACGTATCGGGTGAAACATCGTTTGGTTTAAGCACGCAAACCATGGGCGCGAACTTGCCCGTCTTATTTGGCGAGCAGACCCCAATCATTCAAATGGCACTGACGCCCGATTCCAGCTGCTTTCTCACGGCAGATCAACGGGTAATTTGCGTGGGTTCGAGTTTACTCACAGGTTATTATAACAGTGCACCCCCCCATAATAATATGTTGACAGGGAGTATCCAAGAAAATTGGTATCTCAACTTCGGCGATGAACGTATTCTCAGCATTTTTGCTTTTGACCAGGGTGAGAAAAATTGTGCATACACTTCCACGAACAAAATATATTGCTGGACACTGCTGTTACCTTCTGTTGTGTTGCAACTCGATCTACCAACTGAAATATGTGCTGCAGGTGATTATAGTACTCAGTGCCGCACAAATGACGTTTACCAACTTTTGTTTTCGCGTGGTTTTTTGACGCGTCGGTCGCCGTTAGGCAGAAAGACAGCGGAGGAATACGGTATTTTGACTTCATGTCGGCAGTGTACTTCCAGTGTGGAGCAATGTGGCGAAGGATTTTACTTGAGTGATAAATGTGATACTTCGCAAACGCCTTTCAAGGACAATACGTGTCTTTCCTGCTCAAGGTTTCGATGCAGCGACCCCAGCAAGTTTCTCACAGACGGAGATTGCGGTGTGTTGACGCAAAACTCTACGCGTTTCGCGGATTCAATTGAGTGCACCGGGGTCTGCTCACAGCAAGAGGACAGCTACTTGAAACGGGGTTGCAATGTTTTGGAGCCATGAATATTTTAGTAGTGCCGAAAAATAATAAAAAATGATATCAGGAAGATACTTTGTGCATTGCTTGCTTTTCTTGCAAATTATATGTATACCCTTTTCACTTTCCCAAGAAGTAGACAAAAGCGATGGGTTTAGAAGTAGTGAAATCCATGCTCCGCTTATAGTGAGAGACAGTAGTAGCGATGTCTCGAATGCACAGTACCCTCGCAACGATTATCCGAATAGGAAA
>Ga0115568_10000784_pt1 | contig 23172 bp, 15 predicted proteins | sample COGITO_mtgs_1204_FD_87296 | JGI IMG/M metagenome (GOLD analysis project Ga0115568, IMG submission 87296) | Pelagic marine microbial communities from North Sea - COGITO_mtgs_120426 | ecosystem: Environmental > Aquatic > Marine > Epipelagic | place: Germany:Helgoland, sampling site Kabeltonne...
AACAACTAAACAACTAAACAAATGAAAGCACTATTTATAACAACCCTATCTTTTTGTCTCATTTCACTTTTTTCGTGCAAAAAATCAGAATGTCACGATTGTCATTATGATGATGCAGCTGGTGCCGAAGTCGAACTTGGCGAATACTGTGATGATGAACTGGAGGCGATAGAAGCTAGCGGATACAATGATAATGGAACGATTAGAACTGTGCATTGCCACGGGCATTGAGCGGTTTCATAGAGATATATTTTTGTTTTTAGAATAATTTCCATTAGGGGCCTTTTTTAATGAATCTATTGATGATTTTCACATGGATGCCATTGATTTAGGCTCCTTAATAAAACGGGATTGGAGCAAGCATGAATCTGATTCTTTAGTAGCAATCCATGTGGCACTTACCTTTTGATATCGCTCATAATTCACTAGAGGCCAGTTAATTTATTTATAAATAAAATCAGTAATCTTCTGATTTTCAATTCAATTATTTTGTAATTTATACATGGATTAATTGAATTTTAAAGTGAGAAATCTTATCCGTAATTATTATGATTTACCTGGAGACTTTCAAATTGAAATGATGAACTTATTGAAAGAAGGAGAATTGGAGCGGACGACTTTTCCCAAAAGTGGGGAAATTGTAGATGGGGTTATTTTTCTAAAGGATGACAACAAGTTCTTGGTTCCAATGCAGTCTATTGCGCGGATTAAACCTGAACCTAGCTTGGATGCCTTGGAAACGCATTCTTTTGAAGGAGAGGAGTAAGTGCAATAGTCTCTTTGATGTAGATTAAAATTTAATGACGCAAAAGTCGTCCTTAAGTACTATTGTGCTAATTCTAGCGATTTATTGTAGGTGTTTAATGGATACTTTTGAAACCCCACCTTGAACCATTTTCAACATCTTTTTTTGTAGACCAATTTTTTTCAAAACAGGTAAAATAAGGAAAAAGAAAATTTTACTCTGCCATTTAGGTGCTCCTAACATAAAGTAGCCGAATTTTTGTTGAAATCGTTGCATAATCTTGATTTCCTTTATTCTTTCATTTTGTATAGCGATAAATGTTTCAGCTGGTAGGGGTCGATTTTCTTTTAAAAATGGAATACAATGATTGGCAGCAACAATACTATCTCTAATGGCTAAATTGATACCTTGACCAGCTACAGGAGACATCGTGTGCGCTGCATCTCCAAGAAAAAGAACATTCTTATAATGCCAGCTTGATAAGCGGTCACATTCGACTTTTAAAAATTGTGATCGACTCGTTTCTTGATAGCCTTCTTTTACCAACGTTTGATAGTTAGAAGGAATTTCTGACAATAAGGTGGCTTTCCTTTTTTCAAAATCTTTTTCTCGAAGTTTATTTTCTTCTTTTCTGCCCCATGCCATTTGAATTAAGCCTTCGGAATTGGTATAAAGAATAAAAAGATTATCACCATTTAAATAAGCCCTGAAGCCTTTAGGTATTAAATCATCTTGTTTAGGCCTAGGCAATAAAATCCAAAGTATGTTCCAGTGTGTGGCCACCTGGGTTGCTTTTAGATTAAGTTTCCTTCGCAGTGCAGTTCCTCGACCGGTTGTTACGAAAATTACATCTCCCAATAGCTGTTTTTCTCTTCTTTCTTTGTCTCTTAAAGTTATGCTTGAAACACCAGGATTATTCTCAACAAAATCGATTGCGGTATGCCCCAAATAGGATTGGTACAAAGAACTCTTTGAAAGCTCTTGATGCAAATACTGTAAAAATTTTTCTTGATGAAGTACGAGTCCAAAATCAGAATTCGGATCTATCCCTTTTAATACAGCAACTGGCTTTTCATTAAAGAATACTCGAGCTGCTTCAGCCGGAACTCCCATTTTTAAATCCATAATGGGACCCATTAAACCCAGTTCTTCGAGGTGCTTCATTACAGAAGCTTGAATTCCTTCTCCTCTAAATTCTCGTGAAAAATCAGGATACCGTTCAATTATTGTAACCTGGATGTTATTTCGAACAAGAAGCCATGCCATAATCATACCTGCTGGCCCTGCACCAACAATAATAGCATGAGATTTATTCCTATCCACTGGATAACAATTTTTGACTATTTATCGATGCCAACAAGATCCATTAAAAACACATATTCTAACGCTGTTTCTTTTAGTGCTTCAAACCGACCTGACGCACCGCCATGACCAGACTCCATATTACAGTCAAAAAGTAATAAATTATCATCTGTTTTCATTTCTCTTAGCTTTGCAACCCATTTGGCAGGCTCCCAATACTGCACTTGGCTATCGTGGTAACCTGTAGTAACCAGCATATTTGGGTAATTCTGGTTTTTTACTTGATCATAGGGTGAATACGACAACATATAATCATAATATTCTTTGTTATTCGGATTCCCCCATTCGTCGTATTCACTCGTCGTTAGAGGAATACTTTCATCCAACATCGTAGTTACAACGTCCACAAAAGGTACAGCAGCAATTACGCCTTTATACAGCTCCGGTTGCAGGTTAATTATTGCGCCTATTAGCAGGCCTCCAGCACTTCCACCCATGGCAAATAAATGATTAGAATCGGTGTATTTCCGTTTTGTTAAATATGAAGCGCAATCATTAAAATCTGTGAAGGTGTTCATTTTCTTCAGAAGCTTACCGTCTTCGTACCATTGCCTACCCATTTCTTCTCCTCCACGAATATGAGCAATTGCATATACAAATCCACGATCTAATAGACTGAGGCGTGTTGACCTAAAGCTAGGATCTGTGCTGTAACCATAAGACCCGTATGCGTAGAGCAGGGTTGGATTAGTGCCATTAAGTTCAAGACCTTTTTTGTAAACAAGTGAAATTGGAATTTCATTGCCGTCGGATGCGGGTGCGTAAATCCTTTTAGATTCATAATCATCTGGGGAAAAAGTTCCAAGGACCTCCTGCTGTTTCAGCAGTACTTGCTCCCGAGAATTCATATTATAGTCGTAAGTTGACCAGGGTGTTGTCAAAGAGCTATAAGAATAGCGCAATACATCCGCTGAAAAGTCAGGGTTGTAGCTAGTCATCGCTATATACGCTTCGTCCTGAAATTCGATATAATGGTCTTCTTTATTAAGCTGATTGATAATCCGAATACCTGTTAATCCTTTTGTTCGCTCTTCTAGAACTATAAAGTCGCGAAAGGTTTCCATTCCTTCAAAAAGAACACCATCTCGATGTGGAATAACGTCGACCCAATTTTCTTTGTTTGTATTCTTATCCGCACACTTCATTAATTTGAAATTTTGCGCGTCCCAATTTGTTCGGATGTAGAATTCATCATTAAAGTCAGACACATGATACTCTAATCCTCTTTCTCGCGGTGTAAAAACCGACCAGTCTCCATAAGGGCTATTAGCATCAATATATTGATATTCGGAAGTAAGGGTGCTGGTAGAACCAATGATTAAATACCTAGATGATTTCGTTTTATAAACACCGGTGTTAAACGTATTGTCTTTTTCTTCAAAGACCAAAATGTCTTCCGATTGTGGTGTGCCTAAAACGTGTCTCCATATTTCGCCTGTCCTCAAATCGATCGTATCTTTTTTCGCATAAAAAACGGTTTTGTTGTCATTGGCCCATGCTATCCCTCCATCTGTATTTAGTAATTCATCTGAAAGCAATTCTCCAGTCAATAAATTCTTAAAGTGAACTTTCCAAAGCCTCCGTGATTCATCATCAAAAGCATAGGCCAGTATGCTGTTATTTCCACTACATTCTGTAGAGGCTACCTGAAAAAAATCTAATCCTTCTGCTAGCTTATTTGCATCAATTAAAACTTCTTCATCAGCATCTAAACTTCCTTTTTTTCTGGTATAAATCGGATATTCTTTTCCTTCTTCATAGCGAGTAATATAGAAGTATCCATTTTCTTTGTACGGTACGGATTCATCAGATTCTTTAATACGGCCTTTCATTTCTTCAAATAAACTTTTTTGAAAGGTTTCTGTATGCGCCATTTTTTCTTTTGTAAAGGCGTTTTCTTCTTCTAAGTACTTCAGAACTTCAGGAGAGTCCCGTTCGTTCATCCAGAAATAGTTATCTGTTCTTGTGTCCCCGTGTATCTTCATCTCATGGGGTTTAATTGTTGCAACGGGGCTTTTAATTTTTACTGAATTATTCACTACTTCTGTATTTTTTTCACCGCAACTCATTAAAAGAATGAGGGCGACGAAAGGGATTAAGTGCTTCATTGAATTTTATTTAAGCGAAATATAATTAATTAATAAAGTTCTGAATCCGAAAAAGTAAAGGAAGGCGTAAATAATTGAGATGACGATGTACAAAAACTGGATAACTTTTAGCAGTTCAGCTTGTAGTTGTTTTCAGGATGGTTAGAGTACTTTCAATTCCACTCTTCTATTGAACATGTGCTCTTCATCGGTACACTTGATTCCGTTAGCGCAGCGATTCCGCAGCTTTTTTTCACCATAACCAACAGGTAAAAGACGTTTTACGTTAATGCCCTTATTGATTAGGTATTTCACTGTAGATTCGGCTCTTTTTTGAGAAAGCTTTTTATTGTACGAATCACTTCCTCTAGCATCGGTATGGGCGCTTAACTCAACGCGAATATCAGGATAGAAATTCAGATATTCGATTATTTTTAACAATGCGATTTCAGATTCGTCTCTGATAGTGGCTTTGTCATAATCGAAATAAATTTCATCTATTTCTAAAACAACATCTTTAGTAGCAATTGGAATGAGCTCCAAGTCACCAAATTTAGCGATGACATCTTCCCTGTTTTCAGCCGGAACAATCACCTCAATAGGCTCATAACCTTTTGCGTAAAATGTAATTAAATATTCGATATGTTTGGGTAAAATAAGCTCTAGTTTCCCATCGCTACCGGTGGTTTTTATCTTCATAACATTTGCGACGATATCTGGTTCAACGGTAAACTTGACGCCAGGAATTGGCTTCCCTGTTACTTTATTTAAGGTAAGCGTATTGATCGTGTCAGGATATTCTGGTTGATTCTTTTCGAAATAATAAATGTGGTCGTAGCCATGTGTTCCTTCTCTGTTGGAGGATAAGTATCCACTTTTTTGATCTTGCGTAATTACAAAACCAAAATCATCTTTTGGAGAGTTAAAGGGATGCCCTAGATTTTTCACACTCACGACTTCTTGTTCGGCAAGAACGGCTATAAAAATATCAGAGCCACCAAAACCCATGTTACCCTTGGACGAAAAGAACAAGGAATCTCCTAAAGTAAAAGGTGTCATTTCATCTGCAGCAGAATTTATTTGTGGACCTAGGTTTACGGGGCTGCTCCAACTAGAGTCTGTTTTTGTTGAATAGTACAGGTCGTAACCACCATAACCTCCCGGCATGTTGGATACAAAAAATAAAGTTTTGTTATCGTCAGAAATAGAGGGGTGCGTGCAGCTGTATTCTAAACTGTTAAAGGGAAGCTCTGACGAGTTAATCCACCCCGTATCTGAGTATTCGGCCACAAATACTTTTAAAATATTTATGCCTTCCTTACTCAGCTGAATGTGTTTTTTTTCTCTATTTCGTTCGCGAAAAACAACCCTTTCTGATGCATTCCCTGTGTAAAATAAGCGTTGATGATTTCTGGAAATACTGGGTGCACCTTCATAAAATGCTTTGTTCATAGAACCGGCTAAAATTTGGGGAGGATTGAATGTCACTGAATCTACATTTGAAGCAAAACAGAGATTGTAAAACACAGTATGATCTTCGAAGTCAGAAGTTTGGGCTTTTGAATAAAGTAAGCCATTATCAAGCATCGCAACACCAAAACTTCGACCACCAGTTTCAATATTTGTTAGACTCATGGCATAGTCCGATTCCATTTCTTGATGTTCGATGGCCCAATTACAGGCCATGGTATAATAGTCAACAGCTGAAGCTTTCCCTGTCTTTTCAGCAAAGGCAATGTATGCATCTAGCGCTTCTTCGTATTTACCATTGTTGCGTAAAACATGGCCATAGTTAATAAAAACCACATGATCGTGGTTGGCAGTATCAACAGATAACGATTGGTATTGCTTTTCAGCATTTTCATAGTCAAATAAATGGTGATACGTGTAGGCTAATTGTTGTTTAACGTGAAGACGGTTTTTGTCTGATATTTTGTCAGATTCCAATGCTTCTAAATAATTCGATAACGCTTCTTTAAAATAATGATGCTCATAATTAAAGTCGCCTAAAGACACCAAATTTTTCTGTGCATAGATCACTGAAAAAGTAAAAATGCCAAAAAGAAGAAATAGTGTCTTAATCATTATCAGTTGAATTAAAATCTAGGGACTTCAATAATTGGAATTTTTTTATCGGCAACAATATTATAAATCAACATAATTTCATGTGTACCGTTGGAGTACAGTCCTATGGTTCCCAGATTAAGGTCGTAAGCATAGCCCATTTTTAATTCTGGAATAATCTGGTAATTGACCAACAGAGTTAGCTCCTTACTCGTTCTGTAAGCAGTTCCAAATCCTATTTTCTTCTTATACAAAAGCTGACTATTAATTCCCAACTGCAGAGGCGCACCGCTAACATTTTTGGCAATTATTGAAGTCATAAGGTCTAAATCTGAATTAAGTAAAAACTGGTAACCACTGTGGATATACAAGTGAATGTTTTTGCTGTCAAATTCTGTCGATCCTTGCAGTTCATTTCCAAACGTTATTCGATTTTTTAAAAGGTTAGGCGTCGTAATTCCCGCGTAGAATCGATGAGCATAGAAATAAGCACCAAATTTAAAATTAGGCATAAAAAACACTTTTGTGTTTCCTGAAAACACAGGGTCACTGGCCATAATTGTATGGATTTCAGATGTATTGCTTTGCATCATCATTAAGCTGGCACCAACTCCAAGTACAAGATAGTTTTTCTCACCAGTTTTCAATCTGTAACTGTAGTTACCAGAAACATCGTAATTATTGTTGATTCCGATTTTATCTTTAACCATGGTTAAGCCTAATGAACTCTTCTGTGCCTGACCTAACGGTCCGTTAATATTGAAACCTGCTATTTCTGGCGCACCCGCAAAATTGGTCCACTGAGTTTTATAAAAAACAGCTCCATTAAGGTTGTTATAGCTTCCTTGTGCAGCTGGATTAATAAAGGGTTGGTGCATCATGAATTGACTCAGGTGGTATTGATTTTGAGATACCATAGAAAGGGAGAAGAATACATTCAAGAACAAGAAACAAAGTCGTTTTTTCATGTTAATTCCTCCTTAATTCGATAAAGCCATTTTTAGGATTTTCCCCGACTTGGTTTAGATTAAGCACAAAGTAGTAGGTGCCATCCACTACCACATCCCCGCTGATTTTTAAGGTATTATTGGTCGTTCTACCTTCCCAATTATTGTCATAAGGTTGAGCTGAAAAAACTTCATCTCCCCAACGGTTAAATATAATAATATCGTTATTTGGATAGTTTTCTAATCCTTCGATGTAAAAAGCGTCATTGATGCCATCGCCATTAGGTGAAAACCCATTTGGAATATTTAAAATAACATCTTCTTCAATTGTAATGTAAATCGTCGCAGTATCACAAATGTCGGCACACAAAGAATCGCAGATGGTGTAAATAATTATATCGGTTCCTACAAAATTGGTGCTGGGGAAGTACTGCATATTACCTGAGCCATTATCGATGGCGGTGCCGTTTGTTGGGCCCGTTAAAATTGAAATAGTACTAAAATCGCCTATATCATTGGTGCTGGAAACAATGGTAATTGGAGTATTGATAAGTGTGGATTCGTAATCGTCTACCCCATCAACTAGCCCTATAGCTAGAGAACCTATTGAAATAGATGCTACAGTTTCACAACCGTTGGTGTCTGTTACAACAAGGGTGTAGGTCCCGGCAGAAAGGTTAGAGATGGAAAGTGTAGTATCACCATTATTCCACGATAAATCGAGTATAGATACAGGGGTAACAACCAGACCTGATATGGATCCATTAGGTAAATTACATGTACTATTTGAAGAGATTAATCCAGTGCTATCAATAATTGGTCCGGGTATATTTTCAATGGTTACAGGCCCATAAGTAGCGGAGCAATTATTACTATCTATAATGGTTAAAAAGTAATTCCCATCGATTAAATTTGTAGGAATTAGAAAGCTGTCAATGATGCTCGTTCCATCTGACCATTCAAATGTGAACGGTGCAGTTCCTCCCGTAATTGCAATACCACTAATGCTTCCATTTGCACTATCACAGGTTTCCGAAATAGTATTGATAAGTGAAGCATCGATTATTGGAGCCCCAAATTCTGAAATAATGTAAGGTCCAGAACCGGATGAGCATCCATTAGAATCGGTAACGACAAACGAATAGTTTCCTAGCCCAACATTTAAAAGGTTTAAATCTGTACCAACTGTACTGACTCCATCGTCCCATGCGTAGGTATACGGAAGGGTTCCTCCTGAAACCAATAGCCCAATAACATTACCGTCTGACCCGCCACAAGATGAAAGATCAATCATGACTGAACCGCTATCAACGAGTGGGCCATTCAAATCCCCTAATGTAATCGGAGAGCTTGTGGAAATGCACCCTGCGGAATCTGAAATGGTCAGTATGTAGGTTCCCGAGGGAACTCCGGATAAATCTGGAAGTGTGCCAACGATTGTTGAACCATTAGACCAAGAATAAGATGTTGAACCAGTGCCGCCTACTGCAACAATGCCAGTAATGAAACCATCTGATTGTCCACAATTAGCATCAGATACAGATAACAATGAGGAGTCCAATACCGGCCCATTGATTGTTGATATCAAAAACGGCCCAGCCAACGCTGAACAACCAAGACTGTCAGTAACCAATAAGGTGTATGATCCAGAAGATACTCCGGTTAAATTGATAACACTGTCAATGATTGAAGATCCATCATTCCAAGAAAAGAAATAAGGCATTGTTCCTCCTGATACAGTAGCCCCCGTTATTGAGCCATTTCCTACCCCGCATGTATCCAGAGCTAAAATAATACCTGAGACATCTATTGATGGCCCCACAACTTCTAAAACACTAAAAGGACCTGCACCTGAAGAACAGCCTAAACTGTCAGTTACATGAAGTGAATAATTGCCTGGTGGAACATTAAACAAGTCGAGGGAGCTTCCAACGGATGTAACGCCATCGCTCCAATCGTATATCAGTGATCCGCCACTACTAGAAATGACAACTCCAGTTATATTCCCAAGTGTTTGTCCGCAGGTATCGGGAGCGCTTACTGCTGCACTAATGTCAATTGATGGTAGCGCATTGACAGTAATAAGTATAGAATCATTTTGCGAGCATAAATTGCTGTCAGTTACTGTAAGAACATACATTGTAGTGCTAGATGGCGAAGCGTCAACATCAATATTGATAGAATCGCTTAAAAAAGTGTTCGGTTGCCAAAGATAGTTGAGCGCTCCGGTTCCCCCGGAAGAACCCGATGCTGATAATAGTATGGAGTCTCCAAAACACATACGATTACTTGAACTAGTTGCTAACGCAATGGGTGATGAACTTACTGGAATTGTAACCGTATCTTGCATTTGACAACCTAACGAATCCGTGACTGACAGAATGTAATCTGTTGTAATGGACGGATAGACAGCTGGATTGGCAATACCGTCATTACTGATGTCAGAATTTGGTGCCCATGAAAAGGTTAATGATCCAGTACCACCAGCACCACTAGGCGAACCTCCTATTGAAATCGTATCGCCCTCACAAAGAGTTCCAATTGCATTGCCGGCATCTGCTAGAGGATTGGTTCCAATAGAAATGACAACGCTATCTGTTGCTTCACAATTATTTAAGTCGGACACAGTTAAAATGTATGTTGTGTTGGAAGTGGGGAAGACGTTAGGGTTGGCAACGGTGTCCTCGCTAATATCGAAAACAGGAGACCAAGAGTAATTCAAAGTTCCTGAACCTCCAGAACCAGCAGGAGAACCACCAATAAAAATTGTATCCCCTTCGCAAATTGTCTCAGAAGCGTTTCCAGCATCTGCTAACGGATTTGGGTTAACAGTGATTTGTATCGTGTCATTAGCCGTGCACATATTAGCGTCTTGCACTTGCACAATGTAGGTGGCACTGCTCGTTGGCCAAATATTGGGATTTGAAAAAGAATTATTGTCGATGCTTATATTAGGGAACCAAGTATATGTTAGGGTTCCTGTTCCACCAGTTCCAGTTGGAGCACCTCCAACAGATACGGTATCTCCTTCACACAAGTTTGTAGTTGAAATTCCTGCATCAGCTATCGGAAGCGGGGAGAGGGTAACTTCAACCGAGTCTATATTTGTGCAAGCTCCTGAAGTAACAGTAATAAAAAACCAAGTATCAGTTGAAGGAAATGCAATTGGATTCGCAATGCTGAAATCGTCAATTTCTAGAGATGGGAACCAACTGTAAGAATAACCACCAATGCCCCCCGAAGCTGTTGGGGTATCGCCAAGAGTAATCGAATCACCTTCGCAAATTGACGTTGAATTCCCGGGGTTTAAGGTGGGATTTTCGTGCACCGTAATAGTAATCGGCCCTAGTTCTGTTTGACAAGTTAATAGCGCGAGTTCTGTAGCAAGCACATTGTAACTCATAGTAGATGCTAAAGGTCCAGTGTAGAAATTAATTGTGCCTCCTGTCCCATTTATTGCTGGACCAATCAAAGTATCATTCCCATCGTCCCTTAATTGGTAGGAAATACCTGTCTGAGTACCACTGATGGATATAACTGAACTGTCGCCTTCGCATATAGGATTGGGAGTTGCTGATAAGGTCAGCGCTAATGGTGGCGTGCAGACTATCGTGTAACAAGAACCAACCTGTATTGGGCAATTGGTGGCAACCATAGCGGTCATCGAAGTAGTGTTGATGACATTAATTCCTGCGCCTGTCGCCGAAGGAGTTCCTGAATTTTGAATGTTAACTGAAGCTGTGTTGTCTTCTCTTATGTCGAGTGCAGTGCCTGAAAAAGAACATTCATTGATGTTAAATGTGGCGGGGTTTCCAGAGCCAACTCTTGCGTACAAATCGTTGCCTTCGCTACTTGCAGAGTTGCTAGAAAAGGAGCAAGTGTCTATGTTCACAACAGATGCTGAGCCAGAGCCAGAAAAGCTAGTATTGATTGCGATTGCCCCTCCTTTTCCACTTGAGGAACAGGAATTCCCGGAAAATGTACAATTGGTAAGAGCCAGTGAAGCGCCTCTCCCGACAGAAATTGCTCCACCATAAGCTGGGCCGCCCGAGTAAGAATAAGTATTGTTGCTAAAACAGGAGCTGTCAATGAAAAGATTAGATCCAGCAAGATAAATGGCAGATCCACCAGTCGAGCTGCCATTTCTGTTGTCTGCAAAAATGGAGCTAATAACTGTTACGGTCGTTGTATTGTCTCCGGAAATGTAGAGGCCAGAACCTCCTTGCCAATCTTTGGAGTTATTCGAAAATGAGTAGTGACTGAATGATACTAAATTCCCATTGCCTTCTACATTCACACCTCCTCCAGCAACCGATAATGCCGTATTACAATTTGATCCACCGTACAAGAAATCTACTTGAGACCCACCGCTTACAACAATGGAGCTTGCTCCCCCGCCTGGTTTATTCTCGTCGGCAAGTACATCGATTATTTGTATTCCGATAGCGCCTGAAATATTCAGGGCACTTGCTCCTCCAAATCCATAATTGTACCCAGTGATTTTTATTCCTTGAATGGTAATGTCGTTGGCGGTGATATTGGCCCACTTGTTAGCATCTATGCTGCCTTGGTCGTTATCAAAAGTTGTCAATGAGCTTCCTGCTCCAATAATGGCAATATTGCTCACATTTAAATTAAGGTTCGCATCCGTTTGATAAAAATAACCTACATCTATAAACACGGTGTCACCAGCAATCAAACCGACCGTGCTTACTGCGTAATCAAGTGTGGCAAAAGGCAAACTTGCACTACCAGGATTGCCATTATTACCTACGGCCGATGTGTAAACATCAGCAATGGTAGAATTGTCGTTAACATAATAATTAGCCGCCTTGAGAAGACCCGAGTAAGTTAACGCGAATAGAATGAGTATTGTAAGTTTCATCTAAGCCGTTGTTGCTATGTTAAAATTGTCATTTTTCAAAATTAAAGTCAAATTTATTTATATTTATTATAAAACGTCTGAATTATGGTAAAAGAAGCTTTGTATGATTTGATTCACTCAATGACGATGTCAGAAAAAAGGTATTTTAAAATCTATTCTTCTAAGCATGTCATCGGTGAGACGAACGATTACATTCAATTGTTTAATGCCATTTCGACACAAACTGTTTTTAACGATGGTGAGCTCAAAAATAATACATTCGTTAAAAATTTATCGGCAGAAAAAAATTATTTATACAGACTAGTTCTTAAAAGTCTGAATGCATTTCACGATGACTCATCTGCAAAAAATAAAATTTATGGTTATTTGAAGAGTATGGAAATCCTTTTCCATAAGGGATTATATGGGCAAGCCCTGAAGCTCGCAAATAAAGCGCGAAAAATTTCCCAAGATAACGAGTTGTTTGTTCAAGAGCTCGTAGTTAATGAGTTGGAAGTGGAGTTAATGTCAAAGCAATTTGAATATCAGCAAGCATCTAATTCCATTGATGTAGCTGAAGAGCTCGTTCAGAAAATGTCGAATTTCAACTTATACCAAAAAGTCACTACTGACTCATATGCTGCTCGGCTAGAAATTGGAACATCACGGTCCGAGGAAGATACGCTTAGGTTACAACAATTTTTGCAAATAGAGGGTAAAGACGAGGCCAACTATCCTAAAACAAAGCGAGCTGAAATGTATCAATTAGGACTTCATTTGACTTATTACTATTTCATAGGAGATGAAAATAAAACGCTGACATTAACCGAGCAAATGACTCAGTTGTATGAAACGAACCCATTTTTAATTGAATATTCTACAATCGGATATGTTTCTTCTTTATATAATCTGCACAATGCGTATCAGAATTCTGGTCGTTTAGATGATGCCAGTAATGTACTTGACCGTTTAGAAGATTGTAAATTGAAATATGGCATTCCTACATCAGATAATATAGGAGCCAGGGTTTTCTTTTATTCCACAAATATTAGACTAACCAATTATTTGAAGCAAAACAGGATTCAAGAATCGGGGGAAGTAATTGCAAATTCAGAAAAGGAATTGAAACGATTTCTGGGACACATTGGAAAACCTCAGCTCTATGAATATTATTTCTTAGTAGCTAAGCATTCTTTTATTTCCCTTGACTTTCGCAAGGCATTGAGGTTTACAAATTTGATCTTAAATGATTTAAAATTTAAAGTGAGGGCTGACCTACTCTCAGCGGTTCGATTACTGAACTTATTGATTCACTATGAGTTAAAAAACGATTTCACGATAGATTATATGGCTAAAAACACGTTAAGTTATTTGAAAAAGAAGCAACGATTATTTCAAGTAGAGGATGAACTTATTCGTTTCATTTTGAATCACCATAAAGCAGAGAATTTTGCGCAGCAAGTTGCTGATTTGAAACAGCTTAACACAGAAATGATGCGATATAAGCGAGATCAATTTGAGGGCAGGCCTTTTGATTACTTTGATTTTCAAGAATGGGCGACCTTTAAATTAGACAGTATTGGTCAAGTTTAATTGAGAATATTTGCACTTAATCTGACCGATTTAACAACCATGTTTTAACAAAGACACGCAATTTTGCTCAAGTCAACCATAGGCTATGCTTGACTTACACAAAATAGGACAAGTGCTCCGGCTGATTATTGATGTATTCGTGATTGAAGCCCAGTTTATTCATTCTTTGTTTTAAAGATTGAAGTTCAGATTTATGAGCGAGCTGAATGCCAATTTTTACTGGACCTTTTTCCCTGCTATGCTTTTTTTGATATTCGAATAAGGTGATATCATCATTAGGGCCAAGTACATCATTAACAAAGTCTTTTAATGCGCCAGAACGTTGTGGAAAAGAGACTAGAAAATAATGTTTTAATTTTTCGTGCAGTAAACTCCGTTCCTTGATTTCCTCCATTCGGGTAATGTCATTGTTGCTTCCCGAAAGAACAATGGCCACTTCGGCATTTTTCGGAAGGCAATAATTACATGCTCCAGTTAGCGCTAAAGCGCCTGCTGGTTCAACTACGATAGCATCCTTATTGTATAGCTCAAGAATAGTGGTGCAAACTGCTCCTTCTGGCACCGTTATAACATCGTCCAAAAGCGCTTGGCAATAATTAAAATTGAGACTACCAATTTCTTTAACAGAGGCGCCATCTATGAATTTATCGACCTGATCTAATTTTACTGGACTTCCAAATTTTAATGCCGTCAGTAGCGATGGCGCTCCCTCAGGCTCAACACCTATTATTTTTGTTTTAGGAGAATGTGTTTTTACGTAGCTGGCAACACCAGCAGCTAGTCCACCACCACCAACTGGAACAAAGATATAATCCAAAGGCCTTTTGCTTTGTGCAAGTATTTCTTTGCCAACGGTGCCTTGACCTTCAATGACTTTACAATCGTTAAAAGGATGAATAAATGAAAGGCCTTCGGATTGGCAGTAGTTTAAGGCTGCATCTGCCGCGTCATCGAAAGTGTCTCCATGTAATAGGATTTCAATTGCATTACCGCCGAACATTTTTACTTGTTCTAATTTTTGATTCGGAGTAGTTGTAGGCATGAATATAACACCATTAATATCCATAAGAGCGCAGGAATAAGCGACTCCTTGTGCATGATTTCCGGCACTAGCGCAGACTACACCGGCTTCTTTTTGTGCTGAAGTTAAAGAACTGATTTTATTAAACGCACCTCTTATTTTATAAGAGCGCACTACTTGTAGGTCTTCTCTTTTAAAATAGACATTACAATTTAGTCGGGTAGACCAATTTGTATTGGTCATCAAAGGCGTAGTTACGGCAACTCCTTGAAGAGTTGCCGCAGCTCCATCAAAATCTAACATTTCTATTCCTTTTGTTGTCTGCATCTTAAAACAACGTTGATTCAAGTATTTCCTCGTTTTTTTCTGGCCTCAACTGTCGTACTGTTTTACCTGCTAACCACATTTCGGAATTCTGAATTTCATTCAATTCTGTTTCTAATTTTTCTCTGTAGTCTGGTTTCTGATTCGCCGTAATTACGACTTCGGCTTCCAAGCCACTTGCAACGCGGGTATAAAGTTCTTCAAAAACAGGCGTTGTTGCCGCTCTAAATTTGTGTCTCCAGTCAAGTGCTCCGCGTTGTGCTGTTGTTGAAGTATTTGCATACATCCAGTCCATACCATTTTCCGCTACTAACGGCATCAGGCTTTGTGTTAATTCTTCTACAGTTTCATTAAATGCTTCCGATGGAGAATGTCCATATTTGCGTAACACGTTGTATTGAGCTTCGAAAAGTCCTGCAAGTGCACCCATTAGGATTCCTCTTTCGCCCGTTAAATCAGAAAAAACTTCTTTCTTAAAATCAGTTTCAAATAAATATCCCGAACCAATCCCGATTCCGAGGGCAGTAATTCGATCCCAAGCTCGACCAGTCGCATCTTGATAAACAGCCATACTGGAATTCAGTCCTTTTCCTTCTAAAAATAATCGGCGCAATGAGGTTCCAGATCCTTTTGGAGCGACTAAAGCAACGTCTACATTATTTGGAGGGACGATTCCGGTTTTTTCATGATAAGTGATGCCAAAACCATGAGAAAAATACAACAAGTCTCCTGAGTTGAGGTTTGCTTTTACTGTTTCCCATTGTTGGATTTGACCAGCATCGGAAAGCAAATACTGCACGATCGTCGCTTGCTTTACAGCGTCTGCCAATTCGAAAAGTGTTTCACCCGGAATCCAGCCATCAGCTATTGCTTTTTCCCAGGATTTTGAGTTTTTACGTTGCCCGACAATTACGTTAAATCCATTGTCTTTCAGATTCAATGCTTGACCTGGACCTTGAACTCCATATCCGAGAACTGCGATAGTCTCATTAGTTAATACTTTAAGCGCTTTTTCTAAAGGAAATTCCGCTCTTGTGATTACGTTTTCTTCTACTCCGCCAAAATTTAATTTCGCCATGATTTTTAATTTAATTCGATTTCTTTCTCTAGTTCTTCTAAATAATTTGCCAATGTTTTCATTGGCTTTGTAATTGCAACGCTTCCTGAGCGAACAAATTCTAAAATGCCATAAGGAGACAGCGCATTAAACAGGGCAGTAGTTTCGCATGGGTGACCTGTTTTTTCTACCACTGTGAAATCACTTTCAATACTAAGGATTCTCGCATGGTGCTCACGCACAATTTCTTCTGCTTTCCCTCCCAGAAATAAGGATTGTGTAGGAAGTTTGTACAGTGCTATTTCTTGATGGATAATGTCTTGATCTTCATGAAAAAAGGCTTTCAGCACTTCTACTTGCTTTTCAATTTGAGCGGTCACTTTCTTTACCAATTCTTTTGATTCTTGAACGACAATTGTATACCGGTGAACACCTTTTATTTCACTAACTGATGCGGTAATGCTATCGATATTGATTTTTCTCCTAGTGAAAATGATAGTTACTCTATTCAAAAGTCCAACTCTGTCTTCCGTAAAAACGGAAATGGTATATCTTCTTTTTTCCATCATTTTAATCTTATGTCTGATACGGCTGCACCAGTTGGTATCATTGGAAATACATTATTTTCTTTGCCTACCATTACCTCCAGTAAATAGCTGCCGTCATGATTAAGCATTTCTTCTACACCATTGGCGAGCTCCTCTCTGGTTTGTATTTTTTTTGACTTCAGGTGATATCCTTTTGCTATCGTTTGAAAATCAGGATTTACAAGTTGGGTAGATGCGTATCTTTTATCGAAAAAGAGCTCTTGCCACTGCCTAACCATTCCTAAAAACTCATTATTTAGTATGACAATTTTTATATTCGCACCTGTTTGAAAAATAGTTCCTAATTCCTGGATAGTCATTTGAAATCCTCCGTCACCAATTACAGCAATTACTTCTCTGTTTGGTTGTCCTAGTTTTGCACCCAATGCCGCAGGTAAACAAAACCCCATAGTGCCAAGCCCTCCGGATGTAATATTGGATCGGGATTCTGAAAATTTGCTATAGCGGCAGGCAATCATTTGATGCTGACCAACATCGCTTACTATGATTGCTTTTCCTTCAGACTTTTGGTTAATCCCGTGAATAACTTCCGCCATGGTTAAGGTTTCTGTAGTAGGATAGAATTCCTTATTAATCACTGTTTCTACTTCTTGCTTTTCTAAACGGCGAAATTCTTTGAGCCAATCTTGATGATTTCTTTTTTCAACTCTTGGAAGCAATTCATGAAGCACTTGTTTAGCGTCGCCGAGTACAGCAACATCAGTAGGTACGTTTTTTCCTATTTCTGAGGGATCAATTTCTATATGAATGACCTTAGCTTGCTTGGCATATAAGTCTAAGTTACCAGTCACTCTGTCGTCAAATCGCATACCGATTGCGATAAGTAGATCACATTCGTTGGTTAATTTGTTAGGGGCATAATTCCCATGCATTCCCAGCATACCAACATTTAAATGGTGATCTGATTCTAATGCAGACAGTCCGAGTATTGTCCATGCCGATGGCAAACCGGCTTTTTCTATAAAAGTTTTAAATACCTCTTCTGCTTCCGATAAAATAACTCCCTGGCCAAAAACTACTAATGGCTTTTTAGCTGAATTGATTAGGTTTGCTGCCTCTTCTATTCTTTTTAAGTTTAGTTTATATATTGGCACATAACTCCGCATGGATTTAAACGGTTTGTAGTGAAATTCAAACGTTTCAAATTGGGCATCTTTTGTTATGTCAATTAGTACGGGTCCAGGCCTCCCCGATTTGGCGATGTAAAAAGCTTTCGCTATTGCTCCCGGAATTTCGGCCGCTTTCGTCACTTGAAAATTCCATTTGGTTACAGGCATGGATATACCTACTACATCTGTTTCTTGAAATGCATCTGTGCCCAGAAGAGCACTCGCGACTTGGCCAGTAATACATACAATGGGAGTCGAGTCAATTTGGGCATCAGCGATGCCTGTGATTAGATTGGTTGCGCCCGGTCCGGATGTTGCTAGGCAAACGCCTACATTGCCGGTTGCTCGCGCATAGCCTTGCGCGGCATGAATTGCTCCTTGCTCATGCCGTGTCAAAACATGGTTTATTTCGCTTTGATAGTCGTATAGCGCATCATATACAGGCATTATGGCTCCTCCTGGATATCCAAACATAAGATCAACTCCCTCAGCTATTAGGGTTTCTATCACTGCTTTGGCCCCGCTCACAACTGAAGTTGAATTTAGTTTCTTAAGGGGATCTGATTTTAATAGTGTTTCCATTTTAAAAGTTATCAGTTACACAACCTTCTGATGCACAGGATACTGTTTTAGCATACTTGTATAAAACACCTCGGTCAACTTTTAATTTAGGCGCTGTCCAAAGCTGTTTTCTTAACGCAAGTTCCTCGGTTGACAATTCGACTTCCAAGGTGTTTTTATCAGCATCAATTTTTATTATATCTCCATTTTTTAGAAGGGCAATTGGTCCACCTTTTTGAGCTTCTGGCGCAACATGACCAACGACAAAACCATGAGTTCCTCCCGAAAATCTACCATCAGTTATAAGTGCAACTTCGTTGCCGAGTCCAGCGCCCATTATTGCGGCTGTAGGTTTTAACATTTCAGGCATCCCGGGGCCTCCTGTTGGGCCTTCATATCTAATTACAATGACTTCTCCTCTTTTTACCTTTCCATTAGCAATTGCTGCATTTGTTTCATGTTCACTGTCAAATACGCGAGCTGGCCCCCTAAATTTCACGCCTTCTTTTCCCGTTATTTTAGCAACAGCACCTGCAGGAGATAAATTGCCTTTCAATATCCTTAAATGGCCAGTTGTCTTTATTGGTTTTTCAATGGGCTTTATTATTTCTTGACCTGGAGATAAGTTTCCAACTCCTGCTAAATTCTCTGCTAAGGTCTTGCCAGTTACCGTTAGACAATCTCCATGGAGCATACCGGCATTTAGCAGATATTTTAATACTGCTGGCACTCCTCCTATGGCGTGGACATCTTCCATTAGGTATTTACCGCTTGGTTTGAGATCTGCAAGAAATGGCGTTTCGTCTGAAATCTTTTGAAAATCGGCTAGGCTAAAAGGTACATTAGCAGCTTTGGCGATTGCCAGAAAATGCAATACGGCATTGGTAGACCCTCCAAGCACTGCAATTAATCGAATTGCATTTTCCAATGATTTTCGATTAACAATATCAGAAGGTTTTATATCGTGTTCAAGCAAGTGTTTAATTGCGAATCCTGCTCGTTCAGATTCTTTTATTTTTAGCTCACCAACTGCTGGGTTTGAAGAGTTAAATGGCAGCGCCATTCCGAGTGCTTCGATGGCAGATGCCATGGTGTTGGCTGTATACATTCCTCCACACGCTCCAGCTCCTGGGCAGGCTTTTTTCTTAACACTTTTATATTGAGCGTCACTGATTTTTCCTGCCACTTTTTCGCCCCAAGCCTCAAAGGCCGACACGATATTTAATTTTTTTCCCTCATGGCACCCTGATGCAATCGTTCCCCCATAAACTAGGATGGACGGTCGGTTCAGTCGGAGCATAGCCATTAATGCTCCAGGCATATTTTTGTCACACCCCACAACAGTAATTAAAGCATCATAACTGAGTCCTTCCACTACGGTTTCCATAGAATCTGCAATAACATCTCTAGATGGAAGAGAATAGCGCATGCCGGGTGTTCCCATTGATATTCCGTCACTAACTCCAATAGTATTAAAAATCAAACCGACTAGATTGGCATTTTGCGTTCCCTTTTTGACTGATTTTGCCAGGTCATTTAAGTGCATATTGCAAGGGTTTCCTTCATATCCGGTGCTGGCAATTCCTACAAATGGCTTAGAGAAGTCAGAATCATCAAGACCTAACGCATGCAACATCGCTTGGGCAGCAGGTTGTGATTCATCTTGCGTTACCCTTGAACTGTATTTATTAAAGTGTTTCATGTCAATTTTAATTACCGATTATACCAGGTCAAATTGAGCAAACTCATTTTTGGCTACTTTGTGCTTATATAGTCGAGCAAGTTGGTAGCCTATTGTATCTTCCCATTCCAGGTTAAAACCATTGTTGTCTAATGCTCTAATTCCTGTTATTTCAATAGCTGTACCTGTAAAAAACGCTCCATCTGCTTGATATACTTCTTTCGGTGTAAACCATTTTTCTTCAACGGACACCTGCATCTCTTTTGCCATTTCAAAAACCGTCTCTCTTGTAATTCCAGGTAAAATATTACCTGTTGGACAAGTAAAAAGAGTGCCGTCTTTTTCATAAAAAAAATTGGCTCCAGGCCCTTCTGCTACATTTCCGTTCATATCTGTTAATAGTGCTTCATCAAATCCTTTTGATTTGGCTTCTGTTGAAGCAAGAATGGAATTAGTATAGTGTCCCGTAATTTTAGCATCAACAGGTACAGATTTAGGATTTGGACGCTCATAAGAAGAAGTCATTACGTTTAATATTTTGTGCCCAAGATATTTCTCCCATTTCCAAGCACATAAGAATAGATTTACATCGTCTGTTTTGGCAAGATTCATATTTTCTCCTAGAAAAACTAGGGGCCGGATGTAAGCATCTTGTAATTGGTTTTTATCTAATAGATTGTATGTTAATTCCGTTAGCTGATCTACTGTGTAATTCAACGACAGGTGCATTTTTTTAGCGGAAAACAACAATCTTTGGTAATGTTCTTTGGCTTTAAAAATTCTAACTCCGTCTGGTGTTGAATAAGATCGGATTCCTTCAAATGCGCCACTGCCATAATGCATTGTTTGATTGAACAATCCAGCATTAGCAGTTGAGGCATTTACCCATTTGCCATTTAAAAATGCAATTGAATGATGATGATAATACATGGTCATTTATTTTTTAAATAAAGAAAGCCCTACTCAATTGAGAAGGGCTTTAACTTTTTCACATAAGCAATGCCTTCTCACTCTTTCGAATGAATAATCACAATATTTATGTTTTTTCTACCTAACACTTACGAGATCAAATGTCTTGAATTTAACCATCGTGTACAACAATTTTTAGTTAAAAAATAAAAGGTCTGATTGTATTTTTAGTATGACTAATTAGATGATATTGTAATTAATTTAGAATTATAAAAATGGTTTTTTATTAATAATCAGAATATAGATTGTTAATGCTTTTGTTGTACAATTTTTATAGCTTTTGGTCCTTTGGGATGAGAATCAATAGAAAAACAGCCAGAATCACCAGTCTTATTGGCTTCGATAATATCGGCTTGTTTCGCGTAGTATTCATTTTTGGTTTCATTGCAAACAATAAATCCAAACCTTGCTTGTTATATAGAATTTCACTATTCCTTGTACGTTCGAATCGATTAATTCATGCTATTAAAGTATAAATATTTTTATCTGTTCTTATAGACTCTATTATCTTTGTTTATGCGAATACTAATTTTGATATTGCTCATTTCTTCTTGTACCGCTGCCTGGAGTCAAGAAGTTCATCGAAAAGGGAATTTTTATGGATTATGGGGGTATAATAGGTCCATTTATGCGCCTAGCGATATTAAATTTGAAGGAACGGAGTATAATTTTATGCTCTATGATGTGAAAGCAGTTGATTTCCCTTCGGAATTCGATCCAAGCGTGTATTTTGGTCTTTTTACATTTACAATACCACAATACAACTGCCGAGTCGGATATTTTGTAACTAATGACATCAGTATTTCGATAGGATTAGACCACATGAAATACGTGTTGGCTTCGGATCAGAAAGTTTTAATAGATGGGGTTATTGGCAGTTCTTACCAAAATCATAGCGGACATTATGATGACGTTCAAGTTCCCTTAGAATCTACCCTTGTGACTTTAGAACACACAGATGGCTTTAATTATGCCAGCATTGAGTTTGACAAGCATTGGTTAATGTGGCGACACTCCAATGGGAAGCATTATGCGGATTGGTACTTTGGAGGGGGAGTTGGCCTTATGATTCCTAGAAGTGATGTTACTGTACTAGGTGAAGCAGCAGCGAACGAATTTCATATAGCAGGAGAAGCAATTTCTATACAAACGGGATTTAAGTCTACATTTTGTGATCATATTTATATTTCAGGCACACTAAAAGCTGGGTTATCAAGGCTTCATAATATTTTAACCACTCAAAGTCGTGCCAAAGCAAAACAAAACATTGGATGGTTGCAGGGCTATTGGCAAGTAGGATACATTGGCCATTTAAGATGGAATAGAAATAAGTCGACCAAATAGTTCTTGAGTTTGATCCAAAAAGGCATGCATGATAATAGGTACGGGTAATAAAAGCTCAAACATTTGTTCTTCGGACAACTAAAGTATTATTGAATTTCAATTTGTTATAAATAGGAAGTGATCAATCGTTGATTTGCTGCTAAATTCAAATATTTTTAAGCGAATTTAATTCAAGTCTCGGTTCCTTGAATTTTTTAAGAAAATGGATGTGATTTTGACGTGGTTATAAGAAAATAGAGTAGAGAAGGATGCGATTTGCACGTTCATAAAATAATGCACGGAAATCCGTGGCAAAACAAACACCAAGAGTTCCTTCTTTTGAATATTATTCTTCAATTGATTAAAATTTTACTTGTGTTCATTAAGCAAAGACTCGGTCGTAAGGTTTCAGAAACCCTTGTCTTTCAAGGTTTTTTGTCTTACTTTTACTGCAATAATAACGCGTTTAAAACGAAACTACATTCTATTTTTATGTCAAGGATTTTTGCCTCTTTCCTTGTTTTATTTGCTATATCTCTGTTGTCAGAAGGTAAAGCGCAGACCATTGAGTTAGGTTCTGGAACCGCAGATCAATATCAACTATCTTCGGGCCCTGTAAATATCTACTTTAGGAGAACAGTATGCCAGTTTGTTTATACGCAATCAGAATTGGCTGCAGCTGGTGCTTCTTCCATTAGTCCCATTACAGAATTAGGGTTTTATATTACTGGAGCTCCAGCTAACAATCTTCCAAATTATACAATTAAAATAAAGCATACTTCGGCAACAGATGTATCTGCAGCGCTGGGTTTGACGGGCTGGACAACAGTTAAAAACGGATTTACCTATGCTCCAAC
>Ga0115568_10000795_pt1 | contig 23035 bp, 23 predicted proteins | sample COGITO_mtgs_1204_FD_87296 | JGI IMG/M metagenome (GOLD analysis project Ga0115568, IMG submission 87296) | Pelagic marine microbial communities from North Sea - COGITO_mtgs_120426 | ecosystem: Environmental > Aquatic > Marine > Epipelagic | place: Germany:Helgoland, sampling site Kabeltonne...
TGAATGCATTTCTCATGTTATAAAACTTTTAAGGCAGGGTATTAAAGGATGCCTCACCAAAAATGAGGCATCCCTGTATTTCTTATAATTTAAGGCTTAACGAAAAGGAGGAGAAATAAGCAATCCACCCTGTGTATAGAGAATATTCTTTCCTCTACCCATATTTAGTCTGCTGTCTTTTCCAAGGTTTCTTTCCCAAATTTCTCCGTAATTTCCAACTGATTTGATCGCGTTATATGCCCAATCTTTACCGAGGCCAATTTTTCCGCCAAATTTACCAGTTACGCCGAGAATGCGCTGAATAAATGGGTTCTTCGCATTTTTTCGCATATCGTCAACGTTCTTGCTAGTAATTCCAAATTCCTCCGCAGCAATAAGGCTATTGAACGTCCAAACTACGATATCTTTCCACACCTGATCACCGTGACCAACCATCGGAGAGATAGGTTCATTAGACATTGTTTCCGGCAAAATCATGTGTTCATCAGGATTTGTCATTGATAAACGACGAGCTCCAAGACCAAATTTGTCTGTAGCATAGACATCGCATCTTTTTGCATCATAAGCCTTTTGAGCTTCTCCCATACTTCCAAATGTTACTTGTTTAAATTTCATGCCATTCTTTCGAAAAAAATCAGACACATTGCCTTGGGTAGTGGCTCCACCGGATAAACAAAAGGTTGCGCCATCTAGCTGCTTTGCTGATTTTACACCCAGGCTTTTGCGAACCATGAAACCCTGACCATCAAAAACCATGACACGAGTGAAGTCTAAACCCTGACCAACATCTCGCCCAAATGTCCATGTGAAGCGGTGAGTAACAAGATCCACTGTGCCCGCTTTCATTGCATTAAAGGCTACAGGGAGTTTCATTTTCGTAGTTTTAATTTTATTGGGATCCCCAAGGACAGCGGCAGCAACAGCTCTACATAAATCGACATCAAAACCGACCATTTTCCCTTCTTTATTGGGGAAAGCATACCCCGGTACTCCGGGAACTACACCGCAATGTAATACGCCAGCTTTCTTAACATCGGCTAAGCGATCCGCATCGGCATCCCCTGTAACCAAGTGCAACGACATGACGGTAAATAAGCCCACCATGAGTTTGCTAGATCTTAATTTATTTAAATTCATCAAAAACACTCCCGTTTAATTGTAAGTCTGTATGATAGAAAAAATTAACTAAAGTGCATCTTAAGGACATTCTGCGTTGTCACAAGTATTTTTTTATCGTAACTATGTATGATTACATCATAATATTTGATTTTCAAAGATCGGACATTCGTTGGCAGATGAAGTTAAAGATAATCACTTAGAGTATATTTCTGAAAATTACCCTACCACATTACTTCGAGCGGTTTATGTTAGAAACTATACTAGAATTAAAGAAGTTCTGAGGCCATTTAAAATAACACCGTCGCAGTGGCGCGTGCTCGCGAATTTGAACGAGTACGATGGTCAGAATGTGAACTCTCTTGCTGAAAGAAGTTACACAGATAGGACAAATTTAAGTCGTTCTGTTGCAGTCATGGAGAGTGAGGGGCTAGTTGTCCGACGTCGTGAAAACAATGATCAAAGAAATATATTGGTGTTTTTGACTGAAAAAGGCCACGCGAAGTTTGCTGATGTCTTACCATCAGTTTTAGAGGATATTGACTTTGTTTTAGAGGGTTTGTCGGATAATGAAATTGATATATTTATGGACCTTCTTCGGAAAGTAAAAAATAATTCTTTTAGGATTTGGCGACCAAATAATTAAAAATTAGTTTGATTTAGTAAGAGGAGAGAAAATGTGGGTGATTTAGAGAAAGAAGAGAAGCAAAAGACCGGTGGCCAAATAATTGCCGAGCATCTTATTTGCAATAAAATAGATAAAGTATTTTCAGTTCCTGGAGAGAGTTTTTTGGGTGCCATGGATGCATTTTATGAACGCAGAAACGAAATTCAATTTATCAATTGCAGACAAGAGGGGGGGGCAACGTTTATGGCCGCTGCTTATGCAAAAATTACTGGCAAACCTGGTATTTGTTTTGTTACTCGTGGACCTGGAGCGACAAACGCTAGCATCGGCGTGCATGTAGCTCGTCAAGACTCCGTGCCCCTTATTTTATTTGTTGGCCAGGTAACAGTTTCTTCAACACATCGCGAAGCATTTCAGGAGATCGATATTCCAGCCATGTTCAAGCCATTGGCGAAGTGGTCGGTTCAGATTGATCAAGTTTCTCGGTTGCCAGAACTGTTATCAAGGGCTTTTAAAGTAGCGACTTCTGGACGCCCAGGGCCCGTCGTTATTAGTCTCCCTGAAGATGTTCAAAGAGAAATGTTTAGAACACCATTGCCGGTGGTAAATACTTCATTTTGTTCAAGTCCGTCTCTCCCTCAAATTGCGAAGCTAGTAAATTTAATTTCAGCTGCTGAGAAACCTCTGATTGCCTTGGGATCTTCGACTTGGAGCACTCAAGCTTGCGGGCAGTTAGCTGATTTTGCGGAAAGACATAATATTCCAGTTGTAACGAGTTTTAGGTGCCAGGATAAGATAAATAACGACCACTCCAATTACGTCGGGGTTATTGGTGTGGGGACACCTTCATATATTTCAAAATATGTCGATGACTCTGATTTGCTAATAATGCTTGGTGTGGAGTTAAGTGAGATTGTGACCGAGAGTTTTAGAAAATACAGCTTTCCAAAGATGCAACAAAAACTCGTGCATGTTCATCCAGACGAGGAAGAATTGGGCCGTGTTTATCAACCCGATTTAGCTATTCATTCTGGGATGGTCGAGTTTATAGATCTCTTGGTCAAACAGGATTTTGTAAGGCATTCAGATAATTCCATGGCATTAAAATCGATGCGAGAGGATTACATTAGTTTTACGTCGCCTACGACATGCCCTGGCGACGTGCATATTGGAGAAATAATGTCTTGGCTTGATAAACGCCTGCCTCGCGACACTTTTATTTCTTGTGGTGCGGGTAATTATACACATTGGCTATTAAGATTTATCAAACATCGGGAGTATGCAACGCAACTAGCACCTTTAGGTGCAGTTATGGGTTACGGAGTCCCAGCTGCAATTGCAGCCTCGATCGAGTTCCCAGAGAGAATTTCGATTGCTTTTGCTGGCGATGGTTGTTTCTTGATGAATGCTCAGGAAATTGCCACGGCGAAGAAATACAATGCAAATCCGATTTTTATTGTTTTGAATAATGGGATATATGGATCAATTCGCATGCATCAGGAACGTGAGTTTCCAACAAGGTCAATCGGAACCGACTTAAATAATCCAGATTTTGTTTCTTACGCTGAGGCTTTTGGCATAAAAGGATACAGAGTTTCTCAAACTAGTGAATTTGAGAGTGTATTTGAAAATGCATTAAAGACGGAGGGTCCCAGTTTGATTGAACTTGTAGTATCAGAGGAGGCTATTTCGCCCGCTTTCACACTCTCTGAATTAGTAGAGCAGTCTCTCAAAAAAAAGGCGAATTAAATGGCTAAAGTTATAACAGATCCAAATACCCTCGTTCGCGATGAAATTGCTAAATTACCAAATTTCAAAGTTGGTGTTCGTTATGAAGAATTTACAGAAAATAATCCAGAACTCGATCTGATTCGCCTGGGTAGTAATGAAAACCCTTATGGTCCCAGCCCACGTGTTTTGGATGCTATCACCAATAATTTGGATAAGATTCACCTATACCCTGATAATACATGTTCTGACCTCGCGAGGGAATTTGCATCCTTACTAAATGTAAAAGTCTCTCAGCTCGTTTTCGATTGTGGCGCGGAATCTATAATGTTGTCATTAATGAACGTTTGTTTAAGGCCTGGTGATAAAGTTTTAAGTCTCTCACCTACTTTTCCCGTTCTGAATATATGGGCTGCAGCTGCCGGGGCTACTGTGATTGGAGTTCCCCATGAAGATGATCTTTCTTTTTCCGCAGAGAGGTTTTGTTTATCGATAGATAAAAGTATTCGAATGATATATTTATGTATGCCAAATAATCCAACTGGCAGTTATTTTTCGGAATCTGAGCTTAGCTTAATTATTGAGTCAGCAGATCCGGGTAGTTTGTTTGTTCTGGATGAGGCATACGTCGAGTTTTCAGGAAATAAATTAGATTACCCAGATGCTATTGCTTTATTAAATGAAGCTGGACAACCTTTTATATCTCTTCGAACAATGTCAAAAGCATATGCTTTGGCTGGTATGCGAGTTGGTTATGGTATTTGTTATCACGAGGATTTTGCTACTCTATTGAAGCGTGCAAATACCGTATTTAATGTTGGTGTTTTAACTCTTAAAGCCGCGGTCGCGGCCCTATCCGATACAGTTCATTTAGATAATTATCTTGAAGCTATATACAGCGAACGAACAAGATTAGAAGATGAAATAGCGCGGATGGGTTTGCGGGCTTTTAAATCTGGGGGAAATTTTATTTGTCTTTCTTTACCATCTTTTGAGAAAGCTCTAAAAATTGAGCAAGAGATGCAACAAACTGGTATTTTTATAAAAGGACAACGGGGTAGACCAATTACCCCCTCTGATTTTGAGGGCGTTTTACGTATTACTATCGGTAAACCCGCTGAAAACAATCAAATGTTAAAAGTTTTAAAAACCTTGGTTTAATTATTTTATTAAAATGATAGTTAATACTGAGATGAATTTTATCAGAATTTTATTTTTTTTTCTCATCATAGCTCCTGGTATTCTCGTTGCAGATGAGGGGGATATACAACTTGTGGATAGCTTTTTCATTGACCGTACAGAGGTTACCGTGGGCGAATTTAACAAATTTGTCACAGAAACAGGTATTGTCACTAAAGCCGAGAAAACCGGTGGTGGATTTGTTTTTGCAGCTGGGTGGGAGCAGAAAGTCGGGTGGAATTGGAGAAACCCTTTTGGCACGAAAGCAAACAATGATGAACCTGCTGTGCATATAACCTACGATGAAGCTAGCAAATATTGTGAATGGTCAGGCAAACGATTACCTATGGATCAAGAGTGGACCTTAGCTGCGTATACTGAGAAACGTCTAAAATCAAATGGATTATTTAAATACAATAACACCTATTCTTATCCTCTTGGTAATGAACCGATAGGAGCAAATTGTTTGAATGACTGCGGCAACAGCGTTGCAATTAATTATTCAGAGTTACTTGATAGAGGAATAGGTCACGCAAGAGTTGGGAAGACAAAAGTCGGGATTAATGGACTTTTTGATATGGGAGCTAACGTTTGGGAATGGGTCAATATAGATAATGACAATTATAAGGGGACAAGAGGTGGCTCTTGGTGGTATGGAGCTCACAAAATGCATCGCGACTCTCCAGTGGCACTAAAACCCCGTGAAATGGCCGCTGTTTATATTGGTTTTAGGTGTGTGAAAGATCGATAGTTATTATCTTTTATCCTACTAAAAAGATTTTGGATTTTATGGATGGAAGGAATCAACTATTTACATTCATAATTTAATCAATCAATCTTTCGTAACTTTGACACGTGAATAAAAGAATGTGCTGATGGCCAAAAATAAAAAAATAGATAATAAAGTGGTGTGCCCTAAATGTGGAACAAAAAACGCAACTAAAGCTAAATACTGTAGTAATTGTGGTACTCAAATCAATAAAGCGATAGATCGACAAATACCAAAGTTAAAAATATTTATACTTTTGTTAATATTAATGTTTGTTTCCATTACGGGAAGCCTGGGAATTTTTTTAGGTTTTAATAATGATAGTGTTAAAGGGAATGTTGCAGATAAAAATTTACCGCCATCACAATCATCAACCCAAAATTCTCGGCCACCTGATCTCTCTAAGATGAGTCCGCGTGAAGCTGCAGACCGCCTATTTAATCGTGTAATGGCGGCGAGTGAGCGAGGGGATGTAAATGAAGCCAGACGTTTTGCACCTATGACTATTCAAGCATATGAACTAATTGATAATATTAATTTAGATGGACTATTCCATTTAGGTCTTATGAACTTGGTAATGAAAGATAAGAAAGATGTAATGAGTTTCGCGCAACGAATTAAAGATGAAGTGCCCAATCACCTTCTCGCTTTATTTTTGGAATATAAGGTTGCAGAAATGGCTCAGGACGCAAACAAAAAAAGTAAAATAGGAAAAATATTCCTAAAATCTTACCCTAAAGAAATAAAAATTGACCGAGAAGAATATGTGGCACATCGGATTTCAATTGAAGATTTAAGAAGAACTTTAAAAGCCGTAAATAATAATAAACAATCTCTAAAAGAAAAAGTCTCAGCGGAATCGGGTTCAAGCCTCTTTCTTAAAAATTGTTCAATGTGTCACGGAAAATATGCTCAAGGCTCCAAAATGGGTCCGCCACTTGTTCATAAGGTTTATGAACCTAGTCATCACGATGATGCCTCTTTTTATCGTGCTGTTGATCAAGGCGTTGAGGCCCATCATTGGTCTTTTGGCAACATGCCAGCGATTAAAATACCACGTGATAAGGTTACTAAAATAATTCAGTATATTAGAGATTTGCAATTGGCTGCAGGTATAAAATAAACATTCAAAGTATGGGGAAATTAGTCAGATAAAGCACGCTTAAAAAATTGTAATAGAAAAATTGATGTTAGCTCGTTATAAAACATCATTGCAAAGTATGCCTATTTTTTCAATCTCGACTTCAATAATATCACCCGTCTTCATAAAGAACTGAGGGTCTCTGCCAAATCCGACGCCTGCTGGCGTTCCAGTTGTTATAATATCCCCTGGATTAAAACGATACCATTTAGAATAGTAAGCGATGATTTCTTCAATGCTAAAAATCATATCACTCGTGCTCGTCGATTGCATAGTTTGGCCATTAAGACGTGTCTCTAATTGCAGACACTGTGGATCAGAAATTTCGTCCTTCAACACTATTACAGGCCCACACGGAGTAAAGCCCGGTAACTGTTTTCCATTAATGTTACGTTCCCAGGCATGCACCGCCTCAAAGGTTTCTTTGGAAGAGAAAACTTCAGCAACCCAGTCACGAGCGGATATATCATTCGCAATGGTATAGCCGGCTACGTAATCCATTGCCTGATGAGTTTCAACGTTATGGCATGTTTTGCCTATGACAACGCATAATTCGCCCTCGTAATCAATCATATCTGAACACTGTTTAGGTTTAGTTAGAGGCATGCCAGAGCCTAGGAGGGTATCTCGAGACTTAATAAATGCGGCAGGGTTTTTTGGTGTCGGGGTTCCATCCATTTCCTCCAAATGTTTCCAATAATTGAGCCCAATTGACAGAATTAGTTTTGGGTTGGGTATTGGAGGTAATAACATTGCTGTTTCTAATGGGATATTAGAATTTGATTCCCCAAAAGCGATGAGTTTTTGTCTGATCGTGGCCATCGCGGGCTCACCTGTCTCTAATATCTCGCGCATTGTTTGAGGTATGTCTGCAAAGCTCGATAAATTAAAAATTTCATTGTTATCTGTAATTACCCCAACGCTCTCAACAAAATCATCTTGGAATGTAACTAATTTCATATAACACCTCTGACTAATTTACTATTTTTTTAATAAAATGGCGGTGGAACAAGTTTGCTACGAAACTATTTTCTAGAGATTATAATTATTATCCCAATTTACCAGCGAAAATATAGGAAATATTTCCAGATTTTTACAGCATTGGTGAGCTATTAACTCTAAACCCATAAACGGCCTCAATAATCCGGCGATTTGACAAACAAATTAACGGGTAATTTTATATTTAGATTGAGCTCTTTAAATTATTAAGAGTTGCATTTGGTCTAACAAATAAGGAGGCATCTGTTAACCAACATGTCCGATGGCGCATTCATGAAATTACTTTTTTTGTTGGGTAGGCAATTACATTATTATACTCTTTAATAATGTAATTAAGTTATATAATTAAAGGATGTTTCATGAATAACGTAGATCGTGTAATCATTGCCGGAGCCGGGCCTGTCGGCTGCGCATCGGCTCTTTACCTTGCCCAGAATGACATTCCAGTAACTCTCATAGAATCCTGTGATTCGCTCCCAGAGGACCTTCGAGCGTCAACTTTTCATTCGCCGACGTTGGAAATGCTGGATGACTTGGGGGTGGTCGACAAAGTAATTGAACAGGGTCTGGTTTGTCCAATCTGGCAGCAACGTGATACTCGGGATGATTGGTCGGTAAACTGGGATCTCAGCGTTCTAAAAGAGGATACAAATCACCCTTACCGAATCCAATGTGAGCAGTTTAAACTGACACGTATAATTGTTGCCGAACTCGAAAAAATGGAAAACGCTGAGGTCTTATTCAACGTCAAAGGCGTTGGCGCTGATCAAGACGAACATGGCGTAACGTTAAAGGTAAACACCGTCGATGGGCATGAAGAATTGAAAGGTCGCTATCTAATCGCATCAGACGGTGCCTCAAGCACCATTCGAGTATCACAGGATATAAAATTTCCTGGCCTGACCTTTCCTGAACTTTGGCTTACCGTAAGTTCCAAATTTGAGTTCGAAGATCACTTTGAAAATCTAGCACCAGTCGCGTACTTCGCTATGGAGAATTTTTGGTTCCTGTTGTTGCGAGTACCAGGTTTGTGGCGAGTGTTGATGCCATCAAATCAAGGGCAGACCGCGGAGATGCTTGTGCAAGAAGACTCTGTTCAGGAACTAATGCATCGAGTTGTTCCAATTGAAGGAAATTTTAAGATCGTTCATCGAACTGCATATCCAGTTCATCAAAGAGTTGCTGAAAGTTATCGATCTGGACGAGTTTTCCTAGTCGGGGATGCCGCCCATATAAACAATCCACTTGGTGGCATGGGTATGAATGGCGGTGTTCACGACGGAATTAATCTGTCTAAGAAAATAGTTAGTGTGTGGAGAGGTGATGCTGAAGAAAGTTTATTGGATTTGTATGAGAAAGAACGGCTCCCTGTTGCAACAGAATACGTTCAAAAAACCACTTTGCGCAATAAAGCCATGCTGGAACAGAACGACCCAGTTGTACGAAAGGCGCGGCAAAAAGAATTAAGTGCAATTGCTTCTAATCCAATGAAAGCGCGGGAGTATTTATTAGAATCGTCCATGATAGCTTCTTTAAAAAATTAAAATTGCGTAATAGAGGCTGTATCCACGCTTCAGCCGATACCAAACTTTTCGATAGTCCAAGTCGGAATATGCTACGGCTTTTCTAATAGATGGGAATTTAAGGTTTCCTGAATGTGAACAACCATTACGATTAACGCAGAACATGATGCACTCCTGTGTTACAATATGTGACACGAAGGTCTGCGTAATAGTTTTGTGTTAGGCTAAACTATTGAAATTATAGGGTATTTAAGTGGTACCTGAGAAAATGGAGGAGAGAGGGGGATTCGAACCCCCGAGACGTTTGCACGCCTGCTGGTTTTCGAAACCAGTCCATTCGACCACTCTGGCACCTCTCCTTATCAAAAATCATAATAATTTTACCTATTATAAGCTAGTAAGCGTAGAATCAACTGTATCAATAAGCAACCATAGTATTATTGAGAAATGCTGTTAGTCATACTATTTAAAAATGAGCTAATGGAATTTTTGGCAAGATCGTAGGAAACGAAATGGTCTGAGAATATTTTTTTAAATAAAACCAACGATTTAATTGATGATTTCAATGCTCATCAGTATTCTTAATTGTGTTGAGCAGTCATACTACTCTTGCCGAACATATTAGTTTGCTCTAACTTAAATACTTTAGACTTAAAGTAAAAATATCATTTCGAAAATTTGTAAATTTAATATTTGAGAATAATGAAATTTGAAAAAAAAAATAATAATTTAAAGAGTGATTTTGAAACTGGGCTTAATGAGGATGAGCAATTAGATCTCCGAATTTGGATACGTTTGCTGACTTGCACCCATTTGATAGAAAAAAGAGTTCGCAAGAATCTTAGGGATAGTTTTAATACAACTTTGCCTCGTTTTGATGCCTTAGTTCAAATAAATAGGACCCCGGATGGACAGCCGATGAGAGAATTGTCTAATCGCATGATGGTAACCAATGGAAATATTACTCCTTTGGTAGACCGCCTAGTAAACGAAGATTTAATTAAGAGGGATCCATCTTCGGAAGATCGTAGAGTTCAACATGTCAGCCTTACTCAGAATGGTAAAGAAGCGCTAGAAGAGATGATACCTGCCCATAGTTCTTGGGTAAACAATCTAATGAGCAATATGAGACGTGATCAGGCCAGTGACTTACTTAATTTGTTGGGAGATCTTAAGGAGTCCATTCTGGCTGCTGAAAACATTGATGATAAAACTGAAAATAAAGGTAAAAATAATGATAAATAAAAACCCCGGCGGTGTACCAACAGCTCATATTGATACTTTTGCATGCGATAACATGCCTCCAGTTGAATCTCTTCCTATCTGTGACTACTCTAACACACCAGAATTATCCAATTATCCAAACTATTTGAACGTGGCAACTGAAATTCTTGATAATGCAATTGATAAAGGCTTTGGTGACAAAAGAGCTGTTGCTCTTGGGGATGTTGCATGGACCTATCGCGAGTTATTAGATAAATCAAATCGTATCGCCGAGGTCTTGACTGAAGATTGTGGTTTAGTAAGCGGAAACAGAGTTTTATTAAGAGCTCCAAATACACCTATGCTAGTTGCGGCTTGGTTCGGCGTGATAAAAGCTGGTGGAATTTGCGTAACTACCATGCCCTTACTAAAGGCTAGGGAGCTTCAAGCACCTATTGAACGAGCAAAAGTCTCAATAGCACTCTGTGACCAGGACCTCGCAGAAGAAATGAAAATTGCTGTAGATTCATCAAGTACAATAAAACACCTCCTATATTTTTCTCGCGTTGGGTCGTTAGATAGCGAATCAACACTTGAATTAGCATGTAAGGAAAAAACAGGTAAATTTGATAATGTGAAGACTGCTGCTGATGATATTGCTATTATTGCATTTACGTCAGGAACTACGGGTCAGCCAAAAGGAGCAATGCATTTCCATCGTGACATAATGGCGACAACAGATACGTGCGGATTGTCTATTACTAAGGTTACGCCCAGCGATATTATTACTGGAACACCCCCATTGGCTTTTACATTTGGACTTGGGGGACTAATGATTTTTCCACTTAGATTTGGTGCTTCAATACAATTCCTAGAAAGCCCCTACCCAGAGCATATTCTCTCAACTATTGAAAAGTATAGAGTTACACAAATTTATACAGCTCCAACAGCTTATCGAGCCATGTTGGATTTGGTTCAGGATTATGATATTTCATCTCTTTGGCAAGGCGTATCGGCTGGTGAAACGTTGCCTAAATCAACATGGGAGTCTTTTTCTGAGGCTACAGGTGTTCGGCTTATTGACGGATTAGGTTCAACAGAGATGTTTCATATTTTTATTTCAAAACCACCAGAGGAAATGCGGCCAGGTTATACTGGTTCTGCATTACCGGGATACCGGGCTTGTATTTTTGATGACAAAGGAAACGAAGTAGGGCCAGGGGTACCTGGTTTTTTGGCGGTTCAAGGGCCAACAGGTTGTAAATATATTGACGACCCTGAACGTCAGAAAAATTACGTAATAAATGGGTGGAATTATCCTGGAGACATATATGAAATGTCAATAGATGGATACCTAAAGTATGTGGCTCGGGCTGATGATATGATCGTTTCTTCGGGATATAATATTTCTGGGCCAGAGGTGGAGGCTATTTTATTGGAGCATGAGTTAGTAAGTGAGTGCGCAGTAATAGCATCCCCGGATCCAGACAGAGGCAATATTGTCAAAGCTTTTATTGTTCTGCGAGGTAAAGCGCAGTCAAACAATGAACTGGTTGCTGAATTGCAAGAATTTGTAAAAGCGTCAATTGCTCCCTATAAATATCCGCGAGCTATTGAATTTGTAAAGGAATTGCCAAAAACGCAGACTGGAAAGTTGCAACGATATAGATTACGCCAACTTGAGGTAAAAGACAGTAGTTAGAATTATTAAGAAACAAGGAATGTTGGCATTGACAATTGAGCATTGGCCCGTTAATTTCCGCCAGCTCTGGGAAAATTTATTTACTTTCCATTTAAATCGCGGTCTTTTAAAAAAAGTGAAATGAAGAATTATGTACGCAGTTATAAAAACCGGTGGTAAACAATACAAGGTCTCTCCAGGGGACGTGATTATTGTTGAAAAATTACTTGGTGATACCGGCGCCAAAATTAAATTAGATCAAGTTTTGATGGTTGGCGAGGGAGATAATAAATTAGAAGTTGGCACTCCAATGGTTGGGTCGGCTGTAGTTAATTGCGAGGTTATGGACCAGTCTCGTGCGGACAAGGTTATCGTTTTTAAGAAAAAACGTAGACAGGGTTATAAAAGAAAACATGGTCACCGTCAGGATCAAACAGTTCTGCGCGTTTTAGATATTAACGGCAAAGGTGCAGTGAAATCTCCGGTAGCGAAGAAAGCGTCGCAAAAAAAGGCTGCAGATTCCTCAGAGAGTTCGGGAGCAAAAGCGGCTCCGGCTAAGGCAAAGGCGGCTCCGGCCAAGGCAAAGGCGGCTCCGGCCAAGGCAAAGGCGGCTCCGGCCAAGGCAAAGGCGGCTCCGGCCAAGGCAAAAGCAAAAGTAACAACACCGAAGTCGGATAATACAAACGATTCAAATAAAGAAAAATAAGGATATACTGATATGGCACATAAAAAAGCTGGTGGTTCATCCCGTAACGGTCGGGATTCAGCTGGTCGGCGGCTCGGAGTAAAAAAATTTGGTGGTCAGCCTGTTTTAGCTGGTAACATTATAATAAGGCAGCGTGGTACCAAATGGCATCCAGGTGAAAATGTTGGGATTGGTAAAGATCACACAATTTATGCATTGATTGAAGGTAAAGTTAAATTTCGAAAAACGGGCCGTGGTAGAACGTTTGTGGGAGTTGAAACTCTGGCTTAGAAGAAAATTTGTTGCTGTATTAATTATAAGGGGAATGGTTGTTCGTTCCCCTTTTTTATTTGTTTATGTTAATAAATTCAATATATGACTATAATCAATACTACTTAAAGAATTAAACCTTAGGATCCGGGTATGAAATTTCTGGATAGGCAGAAGATTTTTATAAAAAGTGGTGACGGTGGTGCTGGTTGCGTAGGTTTCCGTCGCGAAAAATACATTGAATTTGGCGGCCCAGATGGGGGCGATGGAGGGCGTGGTGGATCTGTTGTGATTGAGTGTGTTGAAAATCTGAATACGCTAATTGATTTTCGTTTTCAACAACATTTTAAAGGGCGACGTGGTGATCATGGACAAGGCCAAAACAAAAATGGTAAAGCATCAGATGATATAAATCTAAAAGTACCTATTGGAACTCAGGTTTTTGATGAAGATAATGAGTATCTAATAGCCGATATGACAAAAGCTGGACAATCTATCGTTCTAGCTCGGGGCGGGGATGGTGGAAGAGGTAACGCCCATTTTAAGACCTCTACTAATCAAGCTCCTCGGCAAGCTGAAGAAGGGTGGCCTGGAGAGGAGCGCTGGGTTTGGCTTCAGCTTAAGTTAATTGCGGATATCGGTTTAATAGGACTTCCAAATGCTGGGAAGTCAACGTTTTTATCAGCTGTTAGTAGAGCACGACCAAAAATAGCTTCCTACCCATTCACAACCTTGCATCCGAACCTTGGAGTTAGTTATATAGATGGTGAAGAGTTTGTTTTAGCGGATATTCCTGGTCTAATTGAGGGTGCTCATGATGGTGCGGGGCTTGGAGATCGCTTTCTAGGTCATGTTGAAAGATGTGGAGTACTACTCCATTTAATAGATGGAACTGAGGAAGATGTGGTTAAATCTTATAATATTATTCGTTCCGAACTTATATCATATGGAGAAAATCTGAATTCTAAAATTGAAATTATAGCGCTTAATAAAACCGATGCTTTGACGCCAACTTTAATTAAAGAAAAGACTTTAGCTCTTGAAAAGGCTATTGGAAACAAAATTACGGCGATTTCAGGAGTTTCTGGGAGTGGGGTTGAGGAAATACTGCGTAAACTTGCAAAATCTGTTAAAAGCTTCAGAGAAAAAGAAAAGTCAGAGGATAACTCAGTCGAAAAAGGTAAAACAGAAAATTCAGATATTCTAAATTTTGAGACAATTATAGATGAATAAAACTTCTATCGTTAGAAATATTTTTGATGCCAAAAGAATAGTTGTTAAGATAGGATCCAGTTTACTTGTTGATACTAATACTGGGCTTCTTCGTACAACTTGGCTTAGGGCTTTAGCTCAAGATATAAAGCGATTTCGTGATAGAGGCCAAGAGATTATAATCGTATCCTCCGGAGCAGTAGCATTGGGTAGAAATTACCTTGATATTCACTCTCCAGAATTACGTTTAGAGGAAAAACAGGCTGCAGCAGCAGCTGGGATGGTTCGTTTAGCTCATGCTTATCAGGAGGCTTTTGAGAGTTATAGAATAACTATAGCTCAAATTTTGCTTACGCGAGATGATAGTGAAAACCGGCGACGCTACCTCAACGCAAGATCAACACTGATGACGTTATTAAAATTGGGATCTATACCTCTGATTAATGAGAATGATACAGTCGCTACGGAAGAAATTCGTTTTGGTGATAACGATAGATTGGCCGCGCGAGTTGGGGCTATGATTTCAGCAGATTTATTGATTTTACTGTCTGATATTGATGGTTTATATAGTTCCGATCCTAATAAAAACTCCAATGCCAAGCTGGTTCCTGAGGTCTCAGATATAACCATGGAGATTGAATCTATGGCTGGGGAAGCGCAGTCAAATTTAAGTTCAGGTGGTATGGTTACTAAAATTCTAGCTGCAAAAGAATGTCTGGCAGCTGGGTGCTCCATGCTCATCGCGAAGGGTTCCGAAGTGAATCCGTTACTTGCGATAGAGAACGAAGCCAAATGCACATGGTTTAGACCAAATGGCACACCGTATACGGCTCGAAAGAAATGGATTGCTAGTACTCTCAAGCCTATCGGAAGTTTTGTTGTTGATATGGGTGCAATTGATGCTTTAAAAAAGGGTAAAAGTTTATTACCAGCTGGTGTTATATCTATCATTGGAGAATTCCAACGTGGTGATTCTATCGCCATAGAGACAACAGAAGGAATAGAAATAGGTCGCGGTTTGTCAGCCTATTCTTCCAATGATGCTCAACTCATTATGGGTCATAAATCAAGGGAGATTTATGAAATTTTAGGCTATCACGGACGAGATGAGCTTATCCACCGAGATGACTTGGTTTTAAATTAGGATATTTGAAGTGCAGATAAATATTAAGCGAATGATGAATAATATTGGGATTGCGGCGAAGAGAGCAGCTTTGGATCTTTCTAATGTATCATCTGAAATAAAAAATAAGGCGTTGGTATCAGCAGCGGGGAAAATTCGCGAAAATTCAGATCTAATAATGGAAAAGAATATAGTTGACCTGACGTCGGCTAAGCAAAGGCGATTACCTTCAGCAACGATAGACCGTTTAGAACTAACTGTTGAACGTATTCAATCTATGGCATCAGGAATCGAATCAGTAGCAGAGTTAGGTGATCCTGTAGGCAGAATTTTAAAGGAGTGGGAAAGGCCGAATGGCCTTTCAATGAGCAGAGTTAGTGTTCCACTCGGTGTGATTGGGGTAATATACGAGTCTAGACCAAATGTTACAGCTGATGCAGCTGCTTTATGTTTAAAATCTGGGAATGCTGCGATTTTGAGAGCAGGCTCTGAAAGTTTTCATACTTCCTCTGAAATAATGAAAAGTATAAAAGCAGGTTTGCAGTCAGTAAATTTACCAGACACAGCAATACAGTTGGTGCCAACAATCGATCGTGCTGCTGTTGGAGAAATGTTGGTTATGAGTGATTATATAGACGTGTTAGTACCTAGAGGCGGTCGTTCGCTTGTTGAGAGGGTGCAATCCGAGGCAAAGGTCCCAATTTTTGCACATTTAGAAGGAGTTTGCCACACATATGTAAACAGTAGTTCCAATCCAGATATGGCCAGTGATATAGTTTTAAACGCTAAAATGCGTCGACCTGGCATATGTGGCGCTACCGAAACCTTGCTCATCGATAGAGAGGCTATTAAAACGCATTTACCATCGATCATTGATGCTTTATTGGCAGCCGGATGCGAAATTCGGGGTGATGAATCTATTATAAACTATTCAGATAAAATATTGCCAGCTTCGGAGTCCGATTGGTCAACTGAATATCTAGATTCGATTTTGAGTATAAAGCAAGTTGAGGATCTGCGAGAAGCTATTGATCATGTTAATTGTTATGGAACTGAGCACACAGATGCAATTATTACCGAAGATCAGAAAATAGCTGAGAAATTTATGAACGAGGTAAAAAGTGCTATTGTAATCCACAACGCGTCTACTCAATTTGCTGATGGAGGTGAATTTGGTATGGGAGCAGAAATTGGTATTTCTACGGGAAGAATGCATGCTCGTGGCCCAGTAGGCGTTGATCAGTTAACAACTTTTAAATATAAGGTTAGAGGTAGTGGACAAATCCGTCCATAATCGCATGATTGCTTGCAATTATTATTTCTAATCATGCATTATGGTTAGTATTGAATTATATATAATTTTATTAGAAAGTAGATAAAATCTTTGTTTGAAGATATTTTATATATTAGACATTCTGTCTATAATAATTTTAACCTAATATAAAAATTTGCTTTTGGAGTAGTCTCTTTGAATGCCTTTGGAACTTCATTTTCTCAAAAGCGAATTGGAATTTTGGGTGGGTCTTTTAACCCAGCCCACAGGGGGCATTTGCACGTAAGTAGATATGCGCTAGATCGCCTTGGATTAGATGAAATCTGGTGGATGGTTTCTCCCCAAAATCCCTTAAAGTCGTCTGATGGAATGGCTGACTTAAGCGAGCGTATATCTTCTGCATACTTAATAGCAAAAGATAAACGTATTCGGATTACCGATATTGAAGTTAAACTAAGAACGACATATACAGCTGAAACACTTTACAAACTCAAAAGGGTATACCCAAAAGCACGTTTTGTGTGGTTAATGGGTGCTGATAATTTAATGCAGATCCCAATGTGGAAAGACTGGAAAAAAATTTTCAAGACAGTACCAATAGCGGTTTTTACTCGCCCAAATTTCTCCAAAAGAGCTTTGGATGGGATTGCAGCAAAAAGATTTGCTAGATATCGGATTAATCAGGCTCAAACTAGCCAGTTGTGTTTTATGAAAGCCCCAGCGTGGACATTTGTAAATATCAAACCTGATCCAATATCTGCTACAAGGGTTCGCACTGGGATAGGTGCTGTTAATATTTATTAGACATGGAAAAGATATAAATAGGAGAGTGATATTACACAAGATAAAGGATCTATTAAGACTCAATTCTCGAAATTAAATTACTCATCTGAGACTTTCAAAGATAAGCTTTTGAGATTAATTAGGAGATCTCTTGAAGACGATAAAGCTCAAGATATTATTGTTATAAACCTGAAGAAGAAAGCAAATTTTACTGATTATTTGGTAATAGCATCGGGTACTTCTCAGCGTCAGGTAGCATCCATGGCCCAACATCTTCGTGAAAAATTAAAAAATGTGGGTTTGGCAAACGTTCCAATCGAGGGAAGCAAGCAAAATGATTGGGTGCTAATTGATGGGGGAGATGTAGTAATTAATATTTTCAGACCAGAAATCAGAGAGTTCTATAATCTCGAAAAAATGTGGAATGGTGAATTAATTGATTCTGTCGAAAGTGGAGAAAATAATATTGAGCTGTCATGAATTTTAACATTATAGCGGTGGGTCGGATGAAGTCTGGACCACTAAAAACTATATGGGATGAATATCAAAAACGCCTCAAATGGAAAGTTACTATAAAAGAGGTAGTTGAAAAGAATAATTTCGATAAAAATGAAATGAGGAAGCGAGAAGCTACATTGTTGAGAGCGAATATCTCTCAAGGCTTTCCTTTAATTGCAATGGATCAGAGAGGGAAGAATTTCACCAGCGAAAACCTGTCTAATTGTATCGATGATTTTCGGACCAATGGTTATAACCAATTAAATTTTTTGATTGGAGGCTCTGATGGTTTGGATGAAACGATTCTCCAAAGTTGTCAGTTGTGCATTTCAATGGGTTTGATGACCTGGCCACATATGTTAGTTCGCATTATGTTGATTGAACAAATATACAGATCACAATGTATTCTAAATAATCATCCGTATCATAAATGATGCTAATTAGTGAATGATTTTAATCTTTTCAATTACCCCGGAATTCTGGTTCGGGCATGCCTTGGTAATTTACGTTCAGAGCGAAAATACTTCCCGCTAAAGGCTGCTCTTCCAATTGCCTTTTAGTAAATTGATATGAGTTGGATGTAATATAGATTGTAGTAAGGCCGTCACCTCCAAAAGCACACATTGTGGGTTTTGTTATTGGTAATTCAATAATTGTGTCAATCTTGCCTTTATCTGTATATCTGCGAACTTGCGATGCTCTGGGTATTGCTATCCAATAGCCCCCTAAAGTATCTATAGCGGCGCCATCTGGTACACCCTCATTTTCATCAAACTCGATAAAAACGCGGCGGTTAGAAATATTTGCTGTATGAATGTCATAATCAAAAGCCCATACTATGGGAATTCGTGTATCGGCTAAATACATAACCTTATCATCCGGGCTCCAAGCAATTCCGTTACTAAGAATTAGGCCGCCATATTTCTTTGTGCAGTTATAGTCGTTATCTAAACAATAAAGTGATGCATTTTTTTGCAAGCCGTTTTGCACCATTGTTCCCGCCCAGAAACGGCCTGCGCGATCACATTTCCCATCGTTGAACCGATTATTCGGTATATTATTTTCAGGATCAGTAATTAGAGATAGTTTATTGCTTTGGGGATTATATTTATGAAATCCATTTTCAGTAGCAACGATAAACCCATCGTTACTATCTATCGCTAGGCAAGAAATTCTCTGATTAGTTTTGGTTGCTTTATTTTCTCGGGTAATTGGATTGAAGCGATTAAAAGAATAGCCTTCTATATCTACCCAGAATAGACACTTATCTTTTCTACTCCAAACTGGAGATTCACCAAGCAGGGACCTGTAGTTTAAAACGCATTCAACCTCGGACTTGCGAATTAAATTCACCACTTCTTCGAGGCCCCCCTAAGACTTTTAGTTTATCTTTACTTAAATTATTATTTTTTATTTAATTCTGGATAGTATCTAAAAACACCCATAGTATTGAAAGGTATTCGCCTATTTGAATTTAGATACGCATTTATGGCGGGAATATCCCTTATTTTATTTCTAACATTTATAACCCGAGGAAACTTGCTCTCTAATTTGGTGATGGCATAAGGAAATGCATATCTAAGTCCTTCAATAATTTGAAAGAGTGAGAGGTCAGTATAAGATAATTGACTGCCGACTAACCAATCGCTTATTTTTTTATTATTTATTAGAATCGTCTCAAAATACTTTAGATATTTGGGGATGCGGTTTTCTATAAAATTTATAGTTCTTTTTTTTGATTCCTCAATCTGATCCTCATAATAAAGTGAATTTGATATCGGGTGGTGGGTATCGTGCACCTCCATTAAGAAATCAGTTACCGTCAATTGAATTTGGTGCGCAAATAACCTCTCATCTTCATTATCACTTACTAAGTTAAGTTTTGGAGCTAGGTAATACAGTATCAGAGCTGCCTGAGCAATTACAGTACTACCATCAATTAGAAAGGGAGGTGCAAAAGGTAAATTGACGCCATTATTATTATTTAAGAACTCTGTGATTAAAGTTCTCGCACTGTCCGGATCCGAGATGTTTCTCGCGACATCTTCATATTTAGACTTTGAATATTCTAAAGCTAAACGAACAACCTCTCCGCGGCCCTGAATATGGGGCCAATAGTATAATTTATAGGTCATTAGGCTAAATTCGATAGATCTGCTAATACTTGCTCAGGATGCTTTGCTACATCAACTTGACTGTATGATTTACTAATTAGTCCATCGGGCCCGATTAGAACAGACACTCTATTTGATCTCCCAGTGTCAGATGTTACTACACCAAATGCATTAGATGCCTTATGATCAGAATCGCTCAAAAGGTCGAAAGGATAATTAGCCTTATCTTTGAAAGCTTTATTGTCAGCGTTCGTATCAAAGCTAACACCAACTATAGAGCAGTTTTTGTCTGTAAATTCTTGGATTCTATCACGGAACCCATTACCTTCGATTGTTCAGCCAGGTGTGTCAGCTCTAGGATACCACCACATTAAAACGAATTTATTTGAAAAATCAGAAAGTTCTACAGAGTCTCCATCTTGATTCGTAAACGAAAATGAAGGAGCTTTTTCTCCGACAGCGATCATATTTTTATTCCTTTTTTCAATTTTGCCAATTATGAAGCTAATAAAACGTGTAAACATTATTCAATCTCAATTTAGTCTTCTTTGTGGGGATGTAAAGTATCAGTATATAAAAATAATGATTTAATTTCAAATACGTTGTATCAGATAAGAGATAACCATCATTACTTAAAGTTCTATCATAGAAGTTAGAACTATACTTGTTTATCAATTATAATGTTAGCCTATATGAAGCTTGATAGAGTGAAGAATAAGGGGCCTAAGTCATTTTAGGCCCCTTATTTTAATACGTTAATACTTCTAGGAGCATTTTGCTGAAGGATGGCTATCAATCATACGCACATCACTATCTATAATTTCCATGATATAAGTAGGTAATTGAGCATCGCCGTTTTTATTAAAGCAAACATCACCAGTAACGCCACTGAATTTAAACGTTTTTAAAGTATCACGTATTGCCGTTCTCTCAGTTTTTAATTTACTTGCTTCTCCCGTAACACCAGCTTTTTCCATAACCTGCTTTAATAAATAGACTATGTCGTAGGCTGAAGCATCAACATGGTGGGGGTTCGCTTTTACGATGCCTCTTTTCTTATTGATAGCATTAAATTTTGCGGTAAAACTTTTTGATCGAGCATCCCTATCTTTCCAGAACCACGATGCATAAAGAGTTCCATCGCCGTCTTTTCCTAACTTGCCAGCAAGATCCGGGTCTGCTGAAATACCAGAGCCAATTATGCGCCCTTTATAACCTTGTCGGCGCAATTCCTTTACAGCTTTAACTGTAGCTTCAACAATCCCAGCAACACCCACATTCTGAGGAGGGTTTTGCATTATCTTTGAGATCTGTGGAGCAATATCAAATGCTGCTGTTGGAAAACTGACAGCCTCACCGATAAGTTTTACTTTCTGTATACCAAAAATTTTAGGCATAACGACGGTGCCAACAATTTTTGATATAAATTCATCACTCACGTAAACAATTCTTGCGGTATCATGTTTAATGTTCTTACGCTTCATGCTGCTTACTAATCTCATGAATTGAGGCCATTCACCGAGGGTTAGGCGATAAGCGTATGAAAATTTATCAGCTAACTTTGGACCAGATGATGCGTTTGGAATTTGCACGATACCTAGACGTTCGCCGGCTGGAAAAGAAACTCGAGCTTCGCCTGATGAAAAAGGTCCTATTACAGCAAGAGCTTTATCGTCTTGGGCAAAACGTTTTACTGCTAGTTGTGCTTGTTTTGGATCTCCCCCAGTGTCGAATTTTACCAGCCTAATTTTCATTCCATTTATTCCACCCGATGAGTTAATTTCTTCAACAGCAATATCAATAGCCGTTTCAGACGTTCGAGCAGTGGTTGAATAAGGACCAGTTTTTGCCATTGAAGCCCCAAGAATAATTTCACCAGCATGTGATGAGAATGTTAGCGCAGAGAGCGCTAAGCCTGCTATAAAAGTTGAATAAAATAACTTCATAAGAATACTTCCCTTTTTTGTTTAAGTTTATTGTAATTTTTTAATAATAGTCAGTGTTGATAATTAAGTTTAATTTAGTTACCTCCCAGGTAAGCTTTAGCTAATTTTTTATCAGCTAGTAAATCGGCAGGTGTGCCTGACGCCACTATATTCCCTAGTTCTAGAACATAGCCTCGATCAGCATATTGTAACGCCATGTGAGTATTCTGTTCAACTAAAAGAATGCTCAATCCTTCATTATTAATCTCTTTAATTAATTCAAATAACTGTTTTACTAGAATTGGACTTAAGCCCAATGATGGTTCATCTAACATCATAATAGTTGGTTTTGCTAACAAGGCTCGACTAACTGCAAGCATCTGTTGTTCTCCCCCAGATAAAACTGCCGCTGGCATATTTCTCCTTTCTTTAAGGTTGGGGAAACGCTCGAAAATCATTTCTATCTCGTTAGTCACGTCAGTATTTTTCCGGCTATATGCGCCCATTAATAAATTTTCTTCTACCGTCATGCTTATAAATATTTGTCGCCCTTCCGGAACTAAAACTAATCCACTTTGCACCCGTTTTGGCGCTCCCCAGCGATTAATATCCTCATTTTTATATCGTACGCTGCCACTTTGTATTTTTTCTGTGCCTTGAATTGCCTTTAAAAGTGAGCTTTTACCAGCACCGTTAGCTCCTAAGACAGTAACAATCTCGCCGTCAGCTAGATTAATGGATACATTTTTTACAGCATGATTACGGCCATAATGAACGTTAATTTTTTCTATGCTAAGAAGCATTGTTATCATCACCCCCTAAATAAGCCTCTAAAACTTGGGGGTCTTTGGAAACTTCATCTGGCGTTCCTTCAAAGATTTTTCTACCAAAGTTCAAAACGACAACATGCTGGCATAGGTTTCGGACAAAATTCATGTCATGTTCAACCACTAATAGAGTAGTCCCTGTGGATGATGCTTTTTCCAATAATATTTGTAGTTCTGCTGTTTCTGATGAGTTAAGGCCCGCGGCTGGTTCATCCAGTAATAATAATTTGGGATTGGATACAAGTGCCCTGACAACTTCAATTCGTTTTTGGATACCATAGGGCAGTTCTGATACGACTTGGCCTGGATATGTCCCTAACCCAGCTTCGATTAATGATTGTTCGGCGAGCTTGGCCCA
>Ga0115568_10000800_pt1 | contig 22955 bp, 13 predicted proteins | sample COGITO_mtgs_1204_FD_87296 | JGI IMG/M metagenome (GOLD analysis project Ga0115568, IMG submission 87296) | Pelagic marine microbial communities from North Sea - COGITO_mtgs_120426 | ecosystem: Environmental > Aquatic > Marine > Epipelagic | place: Germany:Helgoland, sampling site Kabeltonne...
ATACCTGAAACGAGTATCAATAGGCTGGATACGCCGGCTAAGATGCGGATGCCGGAGGCCGGGTCGGGGAACAGCTCTGTTTGGGTGAGCGGGAAGATCCATGGTAGCATCAGCATGAAGACCTTGTTGAAGAATGCGGAGTAGATGCGGATGGTCGTGCGCTCCTCATAGTCCGGGGTCATTTCCGTCGCGAGTGCACGGAAGGGCACCGAATAGATCGTGTAGGAGGTAAAGAAAATGATCGACAGACAGAAGAAGTAGATGGTCTTCGACTGCTCGGTCCACTCCGGTGATGCGAACCAGATCAGCGGGTAGGCAACGGACATCAGGAGTGAGCCGATCAGGAGGAATGGTTTTCTGCGCCCGAACTTACCTTTCCAGTTGTCGGACACATATCCCATGATGGGATCGGTAATTGCATCCCACAGGCGCATGAGCATCAGCACGGTGCCGATGAGTGCCGGACTCAGGCCTAGGATCATGTTGTAAACCGGCGTGGCGATATCGTTGACGCCGTTCTCTCCGTAGCGGTTGGTAAATTCACCTGCGCCGAAGGCCACCTTTTCTTTAAAAGGGAGCGATGCTTTGGTGGATTCGTTGTTTGGGCTAGTCTTGGAGTCGGCTTGCATAGGGGCAGTAAATGTAGAAAAGGGGCCAATTATTTGGCTGCAAATGTCGGGGCTTCGACTTGTGTGGTCGCAGTGGTCTGTCGTGTGTGTAAGGTGTCTGAGTATTGCAATAGATTACTTAGAAGCAATTGCGCAACTGTATCGTGTGCAACTTTTCGACGTAGGATGAGTGTGCTGAGGATGATGTTGCCTTGCCCATGTGCCTTCACTGCAACATCGGTGCCGTGCCAGAGCTCTTCGCCGCCGAGATAAGTGCGTTTTTGCGCTTTCGTCGCGACTTCTTCGGGGCGGAACCAGGTGATCGTCTGTGCGGGCGACTCGTCGGCTTCGAGTTCGTAAAAACTCTCTGCGGGTGCGACCTCGTGGTAAGGTTCGTCCATCATGCAGTCAGTCGGGAGCCCCTTGAAGATCGGGTGTGCTTTGACTACGTGCATGCTCGATTCCCAGAATGAGAAGGAAGGGCGAGCCACAAGCTTGAAAGGGAAGATTCCTGATTGTAGTAGCTGATTATTTTCGATCGCGGACGCTGTGCTTGCTTCGTATTCTTCGAGCATGCAAGCCGAGTCGTGCTCGGCGGGTGCTTCGAGGAAGAGGGCGTTGGCAGTGCCTAGTTCCACGCAGGCCATTGCTGCTTTCAGTTGTGGCAAGTCGGCTTCGGATGCGACATCTTCAGGGACGACGAGCAGAGTCGTAGGTGCTGTGTTCGCAGACCAATCCGACAGTGCGGTGTAGGCGATACCTGTATCGTTGAGCCACGGCGTAATGTCGGCGTCTGGATCGTAGACGACGAGTTCCGCGTCGGTATGGAGCGCTGGTTCGGGCACGACGAATAGCTCGATCGTATTCTTGCGTTCAATTTCGCCCTTTAAATTGCAGGCACGTATTGAAATCGTGTTGGAGCCTACGTTGAGCAGGGTGCTTGGTATATAAGCACGTGTTTGTTGGAAATTGTCCTGTCCTGACCAATTGAGGTTGCTCAGTTTGAATGTGACCTCGCCATTACTGAGCTCAATGTCTGCGGGCAATGGGCTGTTCAGCCCTCGAAGCACTATGGTGATTTCGACTGTGTCGCCTTCCTTTAGATTGCGCTTATCTGGGAAACAGAGGATGGAAGGGGTCTTATTTGCCTCGGCGATTGCATGATAGGCTTCTTTAGGGCGTTGCCAGTGGTCGATGAGCCCTGCGCCTAGAATCCAGTCGCCATCGGTGAAGGCATGTATGCAGTATCCGGATACATTTTTATTAGATAGGAGTGCTTCGAGCTGTCGACGATTGCCACGTGCCTGCACGGTTTGGGAGGCGCGGCAAAAGGTGTCGACATCTTCATAGATCGAGTCGAAGTCGCAGGCGGCCATGCTGTGCTTGAGTGCTTTGAGGATTTTTTGATGGTGACGATAGGCGGGCAGTTTCGGATTACCATGCTCTTCGAACAGTGTGCAATTTGCCTCGATTTCAGGCAGTCCGCCAAATCCAAATTCAGACACAAACAGTCCCGTGCCAGCTTTGATCTCGGTATTGCCCTCGTTGGTGTCGGTCTTGCCGAGGTCTTGATATAGCTTCCAGTGCTTTTCAGATACCGGTGCGCGCACATAGCTGTGTAGCTCACTGAGTGTTTCACGCTCAGTAGAATGAGGCAGATAAAAGTGCGCGCCGTCGGCCCAGCCGCCAGATTCATCTAAGATCAGGCGAGTTTCGTCGAGCTCGCGTGTCATCAGTGACATCGTCGGGATCAGCTCTGCTATTTCTTTGCGTGTGACTTCATTAAACATTTCCCACCAGATGATGCTCGCATGATTGCGGTCGCGCAGCACGAGCTGACGAATTTCATTTTCGATCCGAGCCGGTGTTTCTGGCGTGATGGTTGGCCAGCAACTCATGCACTCGACGGCAGGCGATGCGATCACGAGTAGGCCGGCGGCGTCGGCCTCTTCAAGAATCATCGGGGGCACGGGACGGCGCCATGGACGTAGCAGATTGAGGCCTGCGGCTTGAGCGAGCTCGATTTCGCGGCGCACTTCTTCGCGTGAGTCAGGGTAGGATTGGTGTTTCGCATAGACGCCTTCCCAGAAGCCTCCTCGTAGATAGATGCGTTCACCGTTTAGGCAGAAGCGCTCGTTCTCGTAGGTGAACTCACGCAAGCCAATGCGCTCGGTGGACTCTGCGATCACTTTGCCATTGAGCGAGATCGATGCGTGCGCGGTGTAAAGGTGTGGCGATTGGCAGCTCCAAAGCTTCGCCTCTTTGAGTGTGATGGTGTGGCTCAGCTGTGTGCTGCCTGGTTGTAGCTCGAAGGTCTGCTCGTCTTCGTAGACCGCTGCGCCACTGCCATCGATCACGTTGACGGTCAACACGGCAGCCTGCGCGCTGGTTTCATTGCAGCGGAACTCAAGATCCAGATCGAAGGCGGAGTCCTTTACTTTTGGTTTGTAGAAGGCGTGCTTGATCCAAGCCGACTGATTAAACTCAAGCGTAGCAGCTTGCCAAATACCTGCGGTCAGGCCGCCGCGCCAGTGTGGCATATCGTTCGGGCCGAGGTCATCGACACGGATGTCTTTCGTAATGATGGGGCTGACGATACGCACCGTGATTTGGTTGGTTGCGCCGTAATTTAGAAAGTCCTGAATCTCGAAATCGAAGGGCGTGTAGCCGCCGTCGTGCGAGCCGACCGCTTTACCATTGATCCATACGCCTGTTCGGTAGTTGGAAGCCTGAAAGGCGATGCGGCAGATTTGGCCTGCTTTGTCTGCATCGATTTCGACCTGTGTGCTATACCATGCGACACCTTCGTAGTCTTGCTCGAGTTCTTCCCAGCAGCAAGGGACTTGAATGTCGGCGCTGTCTTGTTCGAGAGTCTTGGGATTGGACTGCCAACCTTCGCTTATCCCGACATTCTCGGGGTCGAGTTTAAATTCCCAGGTGCGATTGAGGCAGAGAGTGTCCATAAAAAAGGAAGTGTGTCCGATTTGAAAAACACCATCATAGCAAATGTGGTTGATCGGGTCGGTTTCCAAAGCGCCAAAACTGTTTGCTAAATCGTATTTGTCGCTCGAAACGGATTTTTTTATGAAAGTGCTCCGTAGAACTAGTGCGGTGTAGCACTTGTGCTTTCGTAGCGTGCAGCTTCAGCAAACGTTCATTGCCTCAGGCAGCCGAGCCATCGCCAGCACGACGGACGTTTGCTGAAGCTGCACGCTACAAGTAAATGCGAAACTTTTCATGCTATCCTACTGGAACAGCCACTACACTGAACAAACGTCCGTGGGGCTGTGGCCTGCGGGTGGTGTGTCGCCGTGGATACTTTCGAGGAGTGCGTTAAGTGCTTCAACTTTGTCCGAGTGCGCTGTGGCGATGTTTTCGCGTTGGCCAATGTCGTCCCCTAGGTGATACAGCTGAGGCTTTAAGTCGTTACCCGTCTCGATGCCTTTATCGCCAAAGATCGCAGGGCCTTCGTGGGGAGGGATGAATACCCATTCACCTTGCCGAACGACGGTTTTTGCGCCGATGCCTTCGGTGACGAGGTTGTCGCGGCCGATGGTGTCGCTACCGAGTAGCACGTGGCTCATTTCTTGGCTGTCAGCGGATTGGTCGTGTGAAAGTTTCGCACCTGCGAGTTCGGTGAAACTTGCAAGGAAATCGGCATGACTGAAGAGCGCTGGATTTTCGGTGTTTGCGGCAACACGTCCAGGGGCGCGCAGAATCATCGGCACACGTGAGCCGCCATCGAACATACTGTATTTGCCGCCGCGCAGTGGCCCTGTGGGGCTGTGCGCGCCGCACTTTTCGTTGGCGTCGTCATCGTAGCCGTCGTCGAGCACGGGACCGTTGTCGCTTGAGAAAACGACGATGGTGTCGTCGTCGAGTCCTTGCGCTTTGAGGTGCGCAATCATTTCGCCGACGCACCAGTCGAGCTCGGCAATCACGTCGCCGCGCGGGCCTTTACCGGTGGAGCCCGCGAAACGTGGGCTCGGGATGCGGGGCACATGCGGTTGATGCAGTGCATAGTAAAGGAAGAAGGGTTGCTCTTTGTTTTCGGTGACGAAGTTCTTGGCACGTTCAAGAAACACTTCAGTCATCGTTTCGTCGTCCCATTGTGCCGCCTTACCGCCGCGACAAAAACCGATACGGCCGACGCCATTGACGATGGTATCGTAGTGCTGTTGGTCGCTATGCTTCATGGTGAGCAGCTCGGGGTTGGCCTTGCCGGTGGGCACTTCAGGGAACGGATTGTCGCCGCCATACACGACGGAGATCGGATCGTTCGGGGCGAGATTGTCGACCTCGCGTCCATTCACGAAGACGCAAGGCACGCGGTCGTTGGTGGCAGCCATCACGTAGGATTGATCGAAGCCAACGTCCAGTGGGCAGGGGCTGATTTTGCCGTTCCAGTCGACAGTGCCATCCCCTAGGCCGATGTGCCACTTGCCGATGACGGCTGTCTGATAGCCAATTTCACGAAGCGTGCCGGGGAGGGTGCGTTCGTTCTTGCCGATGATCATCGGTGCATCGCCGGGTAGGATTTGCGCGTTCTTGTTGCGCCACGGATAGGCGCCGGTGAGGAGACTGTAGCGCGACGGGGTGCAGGTGGCGGCGGTGGCGTAGCTATTGGTATAGCGAATGCCTTCCGCTGCCATTTGGTCGAGGTTGGGCGTGGGGAGTTCGGAGGCGCCGTAGCATGTGAGGTCGCCAAAGCCGAGATCGTCGGCGTAAATGATAATGAAGTTTGGTTGTTTCATTGGTTGTGTTTTTTGATGAAGTTGAATGCGCCAGAGTGTGTTCACTTATGGGTTCAAAGGCAAAGTTGTTTTATTTGCTTTGGCTGGGTATTGCAGGCGGTAGAAGCGTTTCTGGGCGCTGGGAGTAAAGGACTCGGAGCGGGTGGAACCCGAAGATATTTGAAAGTTGCTGTATGGGCCCCACGCGTCGTCCAGGTCTGTTTTACTTTGGACTGTATAGTCGTGGTAAAAGGCGACGTTGCCCACACCGAGATCGTCGGCAAAGATGAACACGACATTCGGCAGGCTGGATCCCGCTTTTTGTGCGGATACCGTAGGAACTGCAATTGCAAGCAGAAGTGCGTGAAGCAGGGCAGTTGTGGGTGTGATCAGATGCATGATGTCGGGCGCTGCGGGGCCAGACCTGGGCGGTTTAGAGTGGTGAGTCTAGGTTCAGTGTTATCGGTTAGCTTACTGATTCCGCATGCCTTATGGATTTAAGGGTAGCGTCGTTTTTGCTGTCTTTGGTTCGTAGGTTAAACGGAAGAACTTTTCGGGGACACCGGTTTCAATGAAATCTGCGACTGACATGCTGCCCGAACTGATGTTGATCGAACCCACTGGCGCCCAAGGGAGGCTGAGGTCTGTGGTCGCTTGGATCGTGTAGTCGTGGTTGGTATCCAAGTTTCCAAACTTGATCGTATCGGTTGAGCTGTTGGGCAGGATGGTGGCCGTTTGGGTCGGGACGATGAGTGTTGTTTTATTTTCGACGGTCGTGTCGGTCGCCGTGGTGATGACACCAATCAGCTGGACGCCGCCGATGGCACTGTTGCCGCCGCTGGTATTTTGCAAGGTGAAGGTAGTGCTGTCGCTGGAGAGCGGTGCTCCAGTGGTGCCAAAATAGGCATAGTGCGCAGTGGGCAAGGGCGCTGGGATCGCTGCGGTCAGGGCAATGTTGTCGTAATGCACCACTTTATGCCAAGCCGGATCGGCGCTTGCTGTTGCGCCATCCCAAACCGTCGATAGCGTGAGTGTTGCTGTCGTGCCTGCGGCAATGGAGTAAGCGCTCAGGTCGAAGTCGGTGTCTTTCTGAGTGTAGTTGCTTGTGCCGACGGCAACGGAGTCAAGTGTGGCTCCATTGGTGGCGCCGGTGAGTCCGGATACGGCATGTAGCATCACATCGCCCCAGTTGGTTGTGTCTGAGGTTCCGCCAGCATTGGCGGCTTTTTTCCAGTCAAAGTGGAAGCCGACTAAGTCGATCGCTTGACCAGAGTTGTTGGTGAAGCTCAGCGTCATGGTATTGACATTGATGTTTGTCAGTAGGCCGGAGTAAGTCGTATCGGATGCCAGCGTTGGCCCTGTGGCACCGGCGATGGTGTCGATGATGCCTGACCCCTCGTTGGACTGTGTGCCGAAACTGCTGTTGGTGCCTGTGTTACTACCGAGTCCGCTGGTGGTCATCGACGCGCTCCAATCGGAGAGCAGCGTATCGGCGGATTCGGTGTGTGCCGACTCATCTGCGTCGAAGACGGACCAGGTGGCTACTGCTTCAGTGTTGGTTGAAGCGCCTGTGGTATTGCTTGCGGCGGTCATGGTGCTGGAGCTGACGGCACTGGCTGGATCGGCGGTTTGGAAATGATACGTAGTGGTGCCGTCAGAGATGGTCGCTCCAGTATTGGCGGTCGCTCCGGTGAGGTAGATAATCGCTTGATAACCTTCGGCGAATGTGGTGCTCAGTTGATTGAAGGTCACTGAGCTATTGCTCGATAGCCCGGTGTGGAGTGGCGTGCCATCGTATGTGGCATCGTAGCTTGCGGCGGTGCCACTGATGGAAATGTCCACCGTGGTCACGCTGCTGCTGTCATCTGTTAAGTTGTTCGCCGAAGCGCTTAAGTTGTGCCAGTTGGAGGTCACGGTATTGAGGCTATCGACTCCGAAGCTGATGACGGAACCGTTTGCTCCATCGAGCAAGTTGGTGCTGATAAACTTGGTCGATGTTTCGTAGGTGGTTTCGATATGCGTTGCACCGGGAGCGAAGTCGAGGGCGAGCTCTGTGCGTGCTTCGTAGGTCTCATCGTGCGCTTGCCACCAGGCTTCCATTTCTTCCAGCTTCGCTTTGTGGAGAGAGTTCGTGACGGCGCTGATTACGGTTTCGCCGGCGACTAGATTAGTTTGTTGCCCGAGGTCGGTGCTCAAATCCCAGAGCTGCAGATCTTGCACTACTGAGGATGTGTTGGTGTAAGCACGCATATAGACCCATTGGCCGTCGGCATCATCCATACGGACCGATTGATGGTGGCCGGAGGCGTTTGGGCCGCCGTCAATTAATCGATTCGTTAGATGAAAGTGTTTGGTGCGAATCGCTGGTTCGTTACTGGGGTCTTCGCTGAAAATATAGGGCAGCATGCTGACGGAGTCCTGGTGTTGGTCGGCGCTGACGCTTTGTCCGGTAAGGTCCACCATGGCGCTGACCCAGTCGATGACGGATACGAGATGATCGCAAACTGAGCCGGGTTTGATTACGGATCCGTTCGCACTGCCATCGCCCCATTTCCATGCGAAGGGCACGCGGTGGCCGCCTTCCCAGATTGAGCTCTTGGCCCCTTTGAAGGGGCCGCTCGGGTTTTGGCGATCACTGGTCTCTGTGCGTGCGATGCCCATCTCGGTGCCACCGTTATCACTGGATAGGATGACGAGTGTGTTGTCATCGATGCCGAGTTCGATGAGGGCTTGCAGGATTTTTCCGACTTGCAGATCGAGATCGACAACGAAGTCGGAACGAATGCCCAGGCCGGTTGTGCCGCGTGCGGGTAAGCTCGGTGTCAGTGGCACATGGATCGCGGGGGAGGCGTAGTAGAGCATGAAGGGCTGCGTGGGATTGGCCGCTACATGGTCTTCGATGAATTTGACTGCGTGGTAGGCAAGGATCGGTCCGTGTTCGCTGGTGTCGAAGCGTGAGTCGCCGTAGCCGTTCACATACAGTTGTCCGTAAGTATTCACCATGTCACTGTTGCCCGCAGTTGTCACGAGTTTGCCCTTGTCGTCATAGACGCTATTGGCAGTGTAGGCGCCTTCGATGGGGCCTACCAAGCCGGGGCTGGTGAAGCGGGTTTCTTCGAAATAGCGCAGGGTGGAGGTGGTTCCCAGTGAGGCACTCGTCATGGAGCCGGGCCACCAGTTTTCGACATTCTGATCGAAGCTGTCGATCGGAGTGTGAATGTCATCTTCGAAATACATGTAGAGCTTTCCTTGAATGCCGTCGGGGGAGACAAAGGTGTAGTCGTAACCATGGTCGGTCAGACCGTTGTCGAACTTCCGGCTGTAATCGATCAAGTGCAAGTCATTGCCGGGGCGAATGATGTCGCCATTCGAGTCCTTATAATCGCTGCCCAAGTGCATCTTGCCAATGTAGCCGGTGCGATAGCCTGCAGCTTGCATGACGTCGCCTGCGGTTCTGTGTGGATTGCTGACGCGGTCCGTCTGGGTATTGCCGTAGACAAATGCTGACGTGCCGGTCGCGGTCCAACTGCCGAAGTCGCGCGAGCGGATGGTATTGTTGCCGGTTTGCACACAGAAACGATTCGGTGCACAGAGCGACGCGGGCAGTTGTGCATCGGTAAATATCATACCACCGCCACAGATACTATCCAGATTTGGGGTCGGGATGACTGTCTCCGGGATCGTATTATTTTGGTAATTGGTGTGGCCCTGCGAGACCAGCCCTTGATTGATGTAATACTCGTGGTAAAAGGCGACATCGCCCACACCGAGATCGTCGGCAAAGATGAACACGACATTCGGTAAGCTGGAGCCCGCTTGTTGAGCGGATGCAGTCGAGGCAGCGATTGACAGTGAAATCGCGTAAAGTAGGGCGGTGGTGTGTTTTATCAGATGCATGAGGTCGGGCGCTACATGGGCAGCGAATGGGGGGAGGCAAATTTGTGAGTTCAAGGTTTGAGTGGGATCGCCCAGATCGCGGATTCCGTATGACTCGAAGGGGCTGTGTTGTATGCCGTCTTTAGCGGTTCGGTTCCGCTGTGATCAAGACATCTCTTTGTTTTGACGATTCTGGAAACAAATTTGAATGTTTGGATGTTAATGTGCGCGTGGGCGGGGCATTGGCACACTACCGTTGACTTAATAAATAAAACACGTGGGGGATCTCCTTGGAGGGTGTTTCCTTGCGCGTCAGCTGCCGAGCATGAGCCAAACCTAGCACGATATGTTGAACCCACCCGCAGGTCTTCACTCTTCGACGAGCTCATCACAGGCAGGCTTATTATTAAGCCCCGGAGATCCAACCAAATCTATAAGATATGAAAAAGGCAAATACGACCCGACTCACTCTGCTGGCTCTCGGGCTGGCTTCGACTGCAAGTGCAACCACCTACACATGGACGGGGAATGGTGCAGATCAGCTGATTAAGACTCAAGGCAATGTGAACTTCGCTGATGGCGTGAGTCGTAGCTTCGGATTAACAATTGCAGGGTATGGTTCTTCGTTTGAAACAGAATGGAACCAAGGTGGTTCTTACTTCTGGTGCTTTTAAGCAATGCAACAGTAACTTTGCAGATCATTTCACTGTTGATGTGGACACGCTTCGTGTCGTTCCTGAATCAAGCACCTACGCGTTACATGCGGGCATGCTTGCCTTGACTTCGGTAATGATCCGCCGTCGTCAGTTAGACCCTGAGCCTGTCGAAGTGACAGCTAATATTTTTCATTAGGGTTATATCGGGTTAGGGGCATCTCTTAGGGGAGGTGCCCTTTTTTCGTGTCTGTGGGGGTAGTCGTATTAGGCTGCGCGTGTTGGCTGACTGAAATATTTATCCACATTACTGAGCATTGGTTATCTCGTTGTTTGGGGACGAATGTTCGCTGGAATGTTAAAAATGTTCGCGAGATTGCAGATTCGCCGAACGTGCTTGATCTGCTTGGAAATGAGGCACTTGTTGGCTTTATCAAAGCGGAGTGACTCCCTTTTGCATGCATTATTAACCTCAGTAAATCTAACTAAATCTATAAGATATGAAAAAGATAAACAAAACCCTACTATCCATGCTGGCTCTCGGGCTGGCTTCCTCTGCAAGTGCGCAGTCCACCATCGTCGAATGGGGCGCAATTGGCGGAGATAATAACATTGTGACTGCCGATCAAAACATGACAATGGGCACTACCTTTTCAACTGCTGTGAATCCAACAGTGGGCGCGAGTTATTACAGTTCTGCCGCTGGAAAAACACCGATTTTTGGTGGCGTGAACAGTGCATTTAATTCAAGAAAAATTGCGAATAATGCGGATGGTGATCGAATATTTTTTGCACATAATACTACTTCTTTATACTCAGGGATGGTCTTGTGGGACACGGCGAGCGTTGAACTGGATACACTTTCCATTGAGACTCTAGCGTTTGGGGCTGCCACTGCTAGTTGGCGGTTTGTCATACAAAAGGGCGCATCTACCTATGTGAGTGATGCAACGTCAATGGCTGGCTTCTTCGCTGCTAACGGATCACCTATAACTGCATCGACTTTGATCTGGAATGACTTCACTGTGCAAAGTGGTGTAAATGGCACTGGAACAGTTGGTGCTGTGGCCGCTATTGATATGACTGGCGTCACTGGTGTTGGATATTATGCAGAACTATTAGATGCTGCTAATGGCGGTTTTCAATCGTCGCAAACTCGATACTTTCAGGCAACTGCCGTTCCTGAACCAAGCACATACGCGCTACTTGCTGGTATGCTTGCTTTGACTTCGGTGATGATACGTCGCCGTCGTTAGTATTTTACATTAGGGTTATATAGGGTAGGGGCAGTTCTTTCGGGAGCTGCCCCTTTTTCGTGTCTGGTTGACTGTCGGTAATGGCACTCTTTTCAGGGTGTTGATGTGGAACACTGGAAACGTCTGCTTCAGTCGAATCTTTTAAGTCTCCTGACTAAAAAAGGAACAGCGACACTCTTGTCCATTGCAGAGTCAACGTTGCGCCTGGGCTGTCGCGTGTTATCGGTTTTGGCTAAAGTGTTCGTGGAATCGTAGATTGATTTGATAACCTTGTCATGTGTGTGTGTGGTCGGGTTAATTGTCATCAAGTAGCCACGTTGATACGCTGTGCTCTCTTGATAGATCATACTCCTCTCCTCTATTATTATGCGCTCTCTTAAAGTCCTTCTACTCTCTCTCTCGTTCACCTCGATCAGCTATGCCGGAACCGTTGTTATCAGTTGGCATAGTTTTGAAACGATGGGTGAAGCAGTTACCAATGAAGCGCCTGATTATGTGGCCACTGGCCTCGAAGGGCGAATGGGCAATGTCGTCGTAAACAATCGAATCGGTGGCGCTGGAGGTGGCAAGGAAGTCGTCCCTGAGAATTCGAAAATGACTGAGTTGAAGTATGGGCGTAAGTATGACTTGAAGTCGACGCCTACGTCCGAATCCTCGGTGATGCTAAGTTCGGATGGCTCCGCTCAGCAATTAGCGCGTCTTGATTTTATGGTGACAAATTTGACGGATAAGCCTCTGACGCTCGAATCCATTCATTTCGATTGTAAGCTCTTATATGGCGTGATCGGAGAGACATGGGTGCAAGTGTCACACCTGTCTGGTAGGAGCGATTTGGAGTCGAAACCATGGCCTGGCTTTGTCCCCTCTGGTAAATTGCATCTACAGGCATATACGTGGCACGATGGTGATGTGCCATTGGAGGAAATGGACGATTTGATTCTCGACGGTGGTGAGACGGCTGCATTTCGTATCGAGGTCGGAATTGATGGCGAGACTGCGGCCGGATTTCGTGTCGATAATATCGCAATCGTTGCGACTGAAGCGCCATAGTGGTTAGTGAATCCCCGCAGTGGTTCGATGCTGCGGCTCTCTTTATTTTTTATTCTATTGTCACATCTATCATGGTCACACCTAAAGCAGGCATCCCAAAGCAATCGAAACTCTTTTATGGCGCAGACTATAATCCGGACCAATGGCAACATGCGCCGGAGATCTTAGAGCGTGATATTGAATTGATGAAGCAGACTGGCGTGACGTCTGCCTCGGTGGGTATCTTCGGTTGGACAGCCCTAGAGCCTGAAGAAGGACGCTATACCTTTGAGTGGTTGGATCGCGTAATGGATCGATTCGCGCAGGAGGGGATGCTTGTCTTCTTAGCGACACCGAGTGGCAGTAAGCCGATGTGGCTGTCGGAGAAATATCCGGAGGTGCGCCGCGTGAATCAGGACGGCATTCGTGATCGATCCGGTGGCCGCCATAATCACTGCATGAGTTCGTCGGTGTATCGTGCGAAGACCGCGCAAATGAATCGCGCACTCGCTGAGCGTTATCAGAATCATCCCGCGTTGGCGCTGTGGCATGTGGGCAATGAGTTTAGTGGTGAGTGTCATTGTGATTCCTGCCTAGCTGGCTTTCAGAAGTGGCTCAAGGCGAAGTATCAAACCCTTGAAGCTCTGAACGAAGCTTGGTGGTCGAACTTCTGGAATCATACCTTTACGGACTGGAGCCAAGTGCCGACTTTTGATGAGAGCATTGATGGTCTCAGTTTGGACTGGTTGCGTTTTACTAATGATCAGCATGTGTCCTTTTTTCGCAATGAAATGGAGCCGCTGCGCGAGTTGACGCCACATGTGCCGTGCACTACCAATTTTATGGGCACACATGAGGGCACCAATTACTGGCAGTGGTCGGAGCATTTGGATGTGATTTCGAATGACCTGTATCCGATGCCGGATGACAGAGAGCAGACTTGGCAGCAATCGATCGCGTCGGATTTTATCCATAGTTTGATGCGTGGCATGAGCGGCGGTAAGCCGTGGATGTTGTTGGAGTGTTCACCAAGTTCGGTCAACTGGGGGCAGATCAATAAGTTGAAGCGCGCAGGCGTGCATCGTCAGGAAGTGCTGCAAGCGGTGGCCAATGGTGCCGATACGATTCATTATTTCCAGTGGCGCAAAGGGCGTGGCGGTTTTGAAAAATACCACGGTGCGGTGGTCGATCATGAAGGTAGTGATCGTGGACGTGTGTATCAAGAATGCTCTGCGGTTGGCAGTGAATTAGCGTCGCTGGAGTCTCTGTGTCAGCAAGATTTGCCAAAGGGCGATGTTGCAATCGTGTATGATTGGGAAAGCCGCTGGGCACTCAATGCGTCTTGTGGGCCAAAGAAAGCGGAAGCAGTGCATCCGTATCCGTCGGACATTTATACCGAGGCCTGCCAAGCGCATTATCGTGCGTTGACGGTTGCAGGGCAGTCGGTGGATGTGCTTTCGGCGCAGTCAGAGTTTACCGATTATAAAGTGCTGGTAATACCCACGCTCTATATGGTGTCCGATACGCTCGGCGCACGTTTGCAGGCTTTTGTCGATCAAGGCGGGATCTTGGTTGGCAGTTATTTGACGGGCTATGTAGACGAGATGAATCGCTGCCATCTTGGCGGCTTCCCCGGCGCGGGCTTGCGGGAGACGTTTGGAATTTGGAACGAGGAAGTGGATTACCTACATGATGAAACGGAAGTTTTAATCGCCAGCGCATCAGGCGAGGCCTATCCGGAAGCTGCGAAGGATATCGTCGAAGTCCTGCATGCTGATAGCGCTGAAGTGCTGGCGCGCACAGCGTCAGAGTTTTATAGTGGCTCGCCGATTATTACCTGTAAGCAGTCGGGGGCAGGCGCTGCCTATTATATCGGCGCTAAGCTAGGAGATTGTGGTTTGAATGCATTCTATCATCAGGTGCTCAATGCGCATGACTTGCCGACGCAAGCGATTGCAGAATTGCCTGAAGGCGTCGTGCTACGTCAGCGCGCTTCGAATCAGGGGAGTGTGACCTTCTTGTTTAATTATAAACGCGATGCTCAAACGATAAGCCTCGGATGCTTGCGCTTACGTGATTTAGCAACCGATCAAGTATTGCAAGGGACTGTTCAATTAGAGGCGTATGCGAGTCACGTCTGTATCGATGAAGTGTGAGGGCACGTGGATTCGTTTTTGGCTGCTAGGTTTATCGTCTATAAGGTGAGGTAATTAATGGCTGTAGGCATGTTGCTGACTTGTTCGCGCACAATTTAGATCCTTCGGCGAACTAGGCGGAGGTTGACCGCATTTACTGAGGTAGGGTGTAGTTGTAGCGTGCAATTGATCGCTGGAAACAGCGTCTACGCATACCATAAACCTTGTTCTCTCTGGGATCCATATGCCAGAGAGGATATCTACTCCATACTCCAAGCTTCTATGATTTGTCTATATTTCGGTATCGTTAGTTCACAGGCGCTGCAAAATAGAAACCCCCACTATGACGAAGCTGTTTGATATACTCACAGTAAAGACTGCTGGATGCGCATTGCCACTTTTGATGGCATGCAATTCGGTATTTGCGATCGATTACTACTTTGATACAACCTTAGGGAACGATGCCAATACTGGCATGACTCCCGTTGAAGCCTGGCGAACGCTCTCTAAGGCAAATACTTCGACGTTCGTTGGGCAGATGAGTTTCTGTTGAAATGCGGAGAGACGTTTACTGGAAACATACATTTGGATGGCGATAGTGGCTCTGCCGCATTGCCCATTGTCATTGCATCCTATGATGCGGGTGCGGCGCCTATCATTGACGCGGCTGGCTATGTCGCAGGTGTGTATTTGGAAGGTAGTAGTCACATCGAGGTGCGTGACCTGGAGCTTGTTGCCGACGGTGGCGTCACCGTCGATGGTTCCGATGCCACTTTGCGAAGTGGTGTATATGTCAAAGTGCTTTGGGGCAATCCAGTCGATGGGATTACGCTGAATAATTTGAATATTCACGACATTTATCCTGAGTTAGATGTCGCCAGTGAGGGCTGTAATCCGACCACATACAAAGGCTATGGGGTGCATCTGGCAGGCACTGGAAATGCGACTTCTAATTATCCCGTGCAGAATGTATTGATCGAGGACTGCACCATTTCGGAGATTGGCTATACCGCGATTTTCGCAAGCCGAGTCGATGTCATTGATTTGAATAATAATCAGATCATTGATGTCGGCGGTCCGGGGATACAGCCCAGTCGCTGCACGGATCTGAATGTCATCGGCAACCTCACAGACGGCACTGGTTCATACCTAGATCCTCGTATGCATGGGCGTGGTAGTGGTATTTGGCCATGGACCTGTGAGCGTGTGCTGATCGAAGGTAATACATTTATGAATGCTGTCGGGCGCGAAGATAGCTGCGGTGTGCATATCGACTTCGGCAATAAAGATGTCGTGGTTCAGTATAACTTGAGCGTGAACAACGCGGGTGGGTTTATCGAAATTCTTGGCAATAATTATAACAGTGCTTATCGATATAACGTGAGCATTAATGATGGTTGGCGCGAAGAGGGTATCATCGATCAAGGCACTATTGCAAATAACTCTGAGGGGCGCCTAGTGTTTGTTAGTGGATTTGTCGGCGCGAAGGATGGTGTGCCAAACGACTATAGTGGCCCATTCGATACCTATATTTATAATAACACGATGTATGTTAAGGCCGGTCAAACGAGTCACTTTACTATACATGGAAGTGCACTCGGTTTGTTGATCAGTAATAATATTTTCTACATCGATGGGCCAGTTGCGAATGTGATTAGAGGCTGGAAGGTCAATGGCTCGTGGACGACTAACTATGGGCAGAGTATGATCGATTCGGTCGTGTGGGAAAACAATGTGTATGAGAACGCAGACAGTATTCCCGTGCATCTGCCGTTCGGCGATACGTCTCCGATTATTGGCGATCCCTCTTTTGTGAATAAAGGCGGCTTGCTTGCGGAGGACTATGTGACTGCATACAATTCGCCGGTCGTAGATCAGAGTGTTGCGATCAATGCGCTGCCAGGCGATCCATTGGGGCTTCTGATTGGCCTTAGCGTAACAGACGATTTCTTTGGTAATTCGATCATTAATCAAGCAGAGATTGGCGCGATTGAACTGGTGTTGGGAAGTGCGCCGACTTGGAGTGCCGATCCATTTAATCAGACCTCAGCGACAGAGGGTGTCAGCTATACTTCATACTTGTCATGGCGTGTGTCGGATGCGGAAGGTGATGCCTTGAGCTTTAGTAAAGTTTCAGGGCCAGCCTGGGCAACGATTTCGAATACTGGTAAAATTTCGGGCACACCGACACAAGTGGATGTAGGTGCGGGTGTCTTTGTCGTCAGTGTTTCTGATGGTATTAATTCAGCAGTCGAAGCGACCATGAATCTAACAGTCGCAGGCGTGAATGATGCGCCGGTTTTTACGAATACTTCGTTCGCGGCATCGAATGCCGAAGTCGATTTCGCTTATGCGGACTCAATCCTAGGCACGGCGTTTGACGTGGATGGTGATGTGATTACTTATGGTCTAGTATCTGGTCCAGCATGGTTATCTGTTGCAAGCGATGGTTCGCTGTCGGGCACGCCTGTCGCTTCTGATGTTGGGCTCAATAGCTTTACCGTCAGTGCGAGTGATGGCACCGTTTCGGTAAATGCAGTGCTTAATATTACAGTCGCACTAGCTGTGAACAATCCTCCAGTTTGGAGTGGAGATCCTGTCTGGATTGCAGGTGGCACTGAAGATGTCGCTTATAGCGCCAGTCTTACTTGGGCTGCGAGTGACACAGAAGGTGATGCACTTACATATGCTAAAGTCTCTGGTGATTCGTGGGTTTCGGTCTCTGCCAATGGCATAGTGACAGGAAATCCGGGAGCATCCGAAGTTGGCACTGCAACCTTGCTTGTCAGTGCCAGTGACGGTGTGAACGCGGCAGTCACAACGACTATTAAACTGAACGTCACTGCGGTGAACGATGCACCGATTTGGAGTGCCGATTCGATCAATGCGAGTAATGCCACTGAAGGGTCCGCCTATGCTGGCAGTTTGTCGGGTCTTGCTACTGATGAAGAAGGTGCGGTGGCTTACGCCAAAGTCTACGGTCCGACATGGTTGAGCGTCGCATCCGATGGCACGTTGTCTGGCACGCCTGGTGCAGGTGATGTCGGTGCGAATAGTTTCAGTGTCAGTGCGAGTGATGGCTCTTTTGCGGTCAATGCGACGTTAAATATCACAGTGGATGCGTTACCTACTCCCACTGAGATACTCTACGACGACTTCGAAGCTGGGATGGGGAATTGGACTGACGGAGGTTCCGACTGTATTCTGTATACTGGGGGCTCTTACGCGGTTCAGGGTAGCAATGCTGTGAACCTCAGAGACAACACCAACACATCGGTTGCCACTACTGCTGACCTTGCGTTGAGTGCTTACTCTGAAATCATCGTCGAATTCGCTTATCAGGTGATTAACTTCAACGCGAATGAGGACTTCTGGTTACAGATTTCTACAGATGGAGGAGTGAGCTATACAACGGTGCAGGCGTGGACGGTTGGCACTGACTTCAATAATGGTGAAATTAAATATGAGTCAGTGAGTATCACAGGTGCGACACTGACAGATCAGACTCGTATCCGTTTCCGTTGCGATGCGAGCGGTAATGGTGACGACGTTTATCTCGATGAAGTTCGCGTTTCGGTGCAGTAAGCTTTCCACGTCGATTCGTTTAACGGCTATCACATAAGGGTCCATTCGTTTGAATGGACCCTTATTTATTGGGAGATATCCTGCATCGCCGCGTTGTTTGTCGTTGATACTGTTTGAGCAACACTTTTACCGCCCTCCGTAATGCAGGGACGTGTGAACTCTGATAGACTGAGAGCATCACCTAATCTTCTTTCAAAGCATGCGCTTCGCGTGTGCTCAGAAATCGCGCTTCTCACTATTGGATGCTCAAATACACGCAAGTGGTATCAAAGCATCGAGGAGCGCGAATTTCATGATCTTTTTTCTACCCACTATGAAAGCTATCCCTCTAGTTTCTTCGAATTCAATGCTTCGTTCGAAGCGCGTCGTTCGCTCTAGTGCCTTGTTACCGAACCAAGGGTTTGCCTTGGTGATTGCGTTGAGCCTGATGGCCTTTGTGTTGTTGCTGTTGCTCAGTATCACGACCTTGGTGCGTGTGGAAACCAGTGTTGCAGTGCAGAGTAAGGAGCAATTGCTTGCTAGGCAGAATGCACTGTTAGGGCTACAGCTGGCAGTCGGTCGTTTACAGGTCGCAGCCGGGCCAGACCAACGTGTCACATCGACTGGTGAACTCGTCGCCAATAGCGACAGTTCTCTGGAACATCATACAGTCGTATGGGATGCGACGGATCTCACAGCCACTGCTCCGATGGATTGGCTGGTTTCTTCGTCCGATCCAAGTAATTTTGATCCCGCTCAGACTCCGGATGCCACTTGGCCACTCTTGGTGTCCGAGCGTGATTCTGGACTGGTTGCTGAGGTGCGCGCCGAGCCATTGCAGGTCCAAGGTGATCGTAGCACTTCCGGTGAATGTGCTTGGTGGGTTGGGGATGAAGGTGTGAAGGCGCGCTTCGATATGGCCGAACCTGAGGCGCTTTATAATAGTGTGGAGCAGTTGGACCGCTTACGTGTTGCTGGTCGCTGGGGCATTGAATCGATCGCTGCAATGGGGACTGATTATACATACGACGATCCTGACTTCCGCAATGATCTCGAGCGTATTACAAGTCGCGACCAATTTGCAGTGCTCAACTCCAACTTCGAGACAGTCATCTCTGAGAATTTTCACGATATCAGTGCGACCAGTCGCTCGCTGTTGACGGATGTGAAACACGGCGGACTGAAGCAAGATCTCTCCTACATTCTGGATGGTGGCAGTCGTGCGCCCATTGGTGCGATCATTACAGGCACAGATTATGATAGCGATTTGGATTCCCAATTTGAACGCGTCACATGGGAGCAGATGGCATCGTTTAATGGGCTTGCTCAAGAGGCGTCAACTGGAAGCGTTCAGTCACGCGGTCATACTGAAGATCAATATGGTGTGGCACCTTTGCTCAGTATGCTGAAGCTAAACTTTGGTGTGACCCTAAAGAATCAAGGGAACTTTGATGCATCACCGACATCGGCGCAGCTGCCTTCGGAGCGAAACTACCTGATCCATCATCAGATTCGGCCATGGTTTGTATTATCAAATCCTTACAATGTGACACTGCGTGCAGAGAATTACCGCATTCGCTTTGATGTGGACGATGAGATGAAGATCGAGCTGAGTGTTGATGAAGGACCCCACTCAGGGCAGATTATTGGTTTCGAAGCTGACATGCGCGTCTTCTTGGGAAACTTGGTATTTACTGTGCCTGAGGTGAATTTAGCTCCTGGTCAATCGAAGCTCTACGGATTGGATTATAATGATAACCCAGCGTATGATTATACTTTCAAATATGAACTCGCAGGAGGGGAAGACTACTACTCGTTCTTTACCTACAGTGGCGCAGATAATAATCCAGAGAAACAATACATTTTTGTCGAGAACGCACGTGGCACTCCCTTGGATTCGCCGAATGCGGAGCCCTTTGATTTGGGGAATGCGACCATCCGTATTAATCCAGCCATCACACGAAGCGGCGATGTATTGGAAATTACAGATGACAGTCTGAACCCATATTGGGGCGGGAAAACCAAACAACGTATTGCCAAATTGGCCTGGGAATTCTCTCAAGGGGCAAACTTATACGTAAGCACTTATGTGAATGGAATCCCAGAACTGACGAGTAATGCTGTGCCAGCGACTGAGGAGCTCGTTCAGCATATTGGCCCGAGTTTGTGTGGCGTGGCGAAATCGGTCACTGCATTGGGGTATTGGCCAGTGAATCGAGCCTTTTTGCCTCGGTCGACAAGTCGGTTCAACGGGCTGTATCAAAATGGTTCGCAGGATTTTTCTTTAATTGTGAATGCATCAACGAATGCGCCGACCTCCCAATGGGCACAGATGAATATCAATCCGTCGGCGACTTCGATTTTTTTGAATCTACTCAGCGCTGCCAACGAATCAGCCAATGCTGACGCCTTCACCGCCAATGACGGTTGGGCGACTGACATCAACCTACGTGGTAAACGTCTAGCAAGCTTAGCGACTGATGTGCCATACCAAGAGAGTTGGAACAAGGGCATGTATCGCTTAGCGACTCAAAACCATGGTGCTTGGGTCTACGCTGGGTTGATCGACGATGCATCTGAGAACCTGGCACTCGGGCTGTATGGGTTCCCTTGGGGCGCAGGTGTTTCGTATCAGGGAGATCGACCGACTGGTCTACCGCGTCAAGTAATGCTCTTTGATTTGCCACGCCAGGATGCTACGACCGGTGAAAGCTACCTGACTTCATTGGGGCAATTGCAACACTTTGATGCCAGTGGTTATACCGAGTGGGTTGCCGGTGATGATCCTCTCGATACCATCGACGATGCTTCGTTGGCCTACACGCCCACGTTCACCATCGGTTCAAGTTACGCGAGCCCGTTCGTTAGCCGTGAAGACTTTTATTCGCGAACGGATGATGGTCGGCAGTTGGTCGATTGGTCCTATGTGCTGAACGATATACTTTTTGATAGCTATTTCTTTTCCGGATATGCTCCGAGCTCTGCGACGAATCCTGATAGTCTTCAAAATGGACGTCTTCAACGGATGGATGCCTCGACAGACCTGAGTGCGTTGCCTGATGCAGCCACTGCAACTGCGGAGGCGCTGTATGTCGATGGAGGGTTTAATGTGAATTCGACTTCGGTTGAGGCATGGTATGCCGTGTTGTCCTCGTTTCGTGGCGTTGAATTTGGCGATGTTGCAGCGGCCGACACGCGAGGTGTGTTTCCCAGATCGTTGTATCAAGACCTTACGTCAGTTGAGACCGTCGCGCTGAGTGACGAAGACATACAAGACTCATGGAAGGGCTGGCGACACTTACAGTCAGATGATACTGATCAGGCAGCTTCACAACTGTATCAACTGGCCGAAGCGATCGTTGATGAAGTTAAAGCGCGTGGCCCATTTTTGAGCATGTCTGATTTTGTGAATCGTAAGTTAGTCGATGCTGCGGATCCATTGGCTCATCAAGGCTTATCCGGTCCACTTCAGGCCGCACTTGATCGAGTGGTTAATGTCGATATCGCTCAGATCGAAGAGTATGAGGTGGATACAGCCAATGCGGATCGCCACTATATCTATAGTTCGAGTGACGGAGACGCTAGTCTACAGCAGCACCTAGGCACTGGATCGATATACGAGAGTGACGGTTCAACGGTTGCCGGAACTGAGGCATCCTCTGCAGCGAGTGTTCCAGGGTGGGTCTTGCAAGGCGATCTACTGCAGTCGCTCGCTCCCGTGTTGTCTGCTCGCTCAGATACTTTCACGATTCGCAGCTATGGATCGTATCAGGACCCAGTCACGGGTGAGATACGCTCAGAGAGTTACATCGAAGCGACCGTGCAACGTAAACCTGAGTATGTTGACAGTTCCGACACGGTTGACACTCCGACTGTCGATCTAGACGCCGCCAATGTCTTGGCCGGCCGAAATTTGAAATTGTTCAGTATCGTTTTCTCGAACCATCCGAAATTTAAAGAACCAGTGCCTTTATGATCCAACGATTAGTAGTTATTTACCTCTTATTTGCCTCGCTCTCATTTGCGGTTGAAGCTGCAACGGTGCGTGTCTTGGCAATCAATACCAGTGGCACCGATCTTTACTATATGAATAGCGAGGGTGCTTACCAGAGTCTGGAGATTACACCTTACCGTATCGGCCGATACTTTCAGTTTGCAATGGCAGGTGGGCAGACAGTCAGCGTATACCGAAAGACGATTGTCGAAGGCAAAGAAGTCTACGAGAGCGTTGCTTCAGCGTCTATTCGATCTGCCGGCAATCCACATACCGTATTGTTAAGATGTAGCCCTAACAAATGGTCTATGGCAGTGATGGATGACTCGTTTAAAATGAAAGGAAGTTGTCAGCTGCGCATGGTCAATTCGTTGCCTGTGGCAGTGATGCTTAAAATCGGTGACGACATCGTCGAAGTCGAACCAGGGAAGGCCGAGATCATACCAGTGGCACACACGGGACGTCGTCCAGTGGTTGGACTCATCGCGGTCTACAAACGATCCGGAGGTGAATGGGAGCAGTTTTTCAATAGCCCTAAGGTGATTTTGCCAAACAGCCGCATGACTGCGGTCGCGCTGCTGAGAGAGGGCGCAAAGCAGCCTAAAAGTGATGGGGCAGAACAAGGCTCAACTATGGCAGTGGAGCTCTTTACCTTTTCAGATCGACTCCCGGAGGTGCTATGAGGTCTTCGCTTCGCTTATCCCTGTTTTGCTCGAGTGCTGCCTGCACGTTCGGTGGCATCCTCGCGTTCGGTGCTCCAGAGCGCGAGTCAGCAGTTCCAATTCCTTTTGAGGTATTCGCTGGTTTCGAGCGAATCGAGCAGGGAAATCCTGTTTTCGAAGTGCCATCGCCACAATGGGCGGCTGCGGCGCATGCGATTGTCGAAGACGAGACCGTGCATTATCTGTGGAGCGTGCGCCTAAAGGGCTCGCGTTGGGACTTAATGTATAGCTCGGCTCCGGTTTCAGCGCCGCATCAGGTGGCTCATTACGAAGGTAATCCCGTTCTCAGACCGTCGAAGGCTGGCTTCGACAGCTCGGCCATCGAGTATCCCTTTCCCTTTTGGAATCCATTGGACGAGACGTATTATGCCTACTACCTCGGACG
>Ga0115568_10000803_pt1 | contig 22873 bp, 23 predicted proteins | sample COGITO_mtgs_1204_FD_87296 | JGI IMG/M metagenome (GOLD analysis project Ga0115568, IMG submission 87296) | Pelagic marine microbial communities from North Sea - COGITO_mtgs_120426 | ecosystem: Environmental > Aquatic > Marine > Epipelagic | place: Germany:Helgoland, sampling site Kabeltonne...
GTAGAAAATATTTCTTGATTCTCAGAAAAAATATTTGAAGCTTTTCGTCCAGAACCAATAGAAAATCTGAAAACTGATTTATCAAATGGCTGATATCTTAAATTAAGTCTGGGTGTGAAAAAAGATCCCAAAGTATTGTGTATATCATATCTAACACCAGCAACCAAACTTATGTCTTCTAGATTATCATAACTGTACTCAAAAAAGCCTCCAATTGATTTGTCAATTCTATTATAATTTATTTTATTTGAATCGATAAATTCTTCAAAATCATCATAAGAAAAGGTTAAACCTGCTTTAAACTTGTTTAACGTATTTCCAATAATAGAATTATAAAGAAAACTGGAATAAAAACTATTTTGATTTATGTCATAATTACGAACGCCAAAAAAAGAATTTTGATTGTGAGTAGAATAAGCCATTTGAAAGCCAATAGATTGATACGGAATATTTGGATTTACATAACCTAATTTAAAATTAGAATCGAATCTTTCAGTATTAATTTGGCTTATCCAAGCCATCCTTTTAAATTTCAAATTAGCAGCATCCTCACCAGCTTCTTTATCGTTTTTCATATATCTCAAGCCTAAAAAACTTACAATCCCATTTTCTAGGTCAGTAAATTGATATCTATTAAATAAATTAAATCCTTTAAAAGTAGGGTGATCTAAAAAACCATCATAATTATTATCATGAATACTTAAATTATTATCAGCATGAACTAAAAAAATTGTATTAATTTTCGAAGATAATTTTTTATTTACGTGAAAATTAAATTCATTTCTTCCCATACCAGATCTAAAAACATTAATAAATATTGGGGCATCATTTATTGGTTTTTTTAGCTCTATATTAATTTGTCCTGAAATACTTTCAAATCCATTAACTACACTTCCTGTACCTTTGGTTATTTGCATGCTTTCTACCCAAGGTCCAGGGATAAATGACAATCCATACACTTGAGAGGCGCCACGAACCATGGGAATATTTTCTTCAGTTATCAACAAATATGGGCTTTCTAAACCAAGCATTCTAACTTGCTTAACTCCAGTAATTGCATTGGAATAACTAACATCAATTGAAGGGTTGGTCTCAAAACTTTCAGAAACATTACAGCAAGCAGCTTTTAATAACTCTTCGCTAGAAACATTAACTATATTTTGTGTTTTAAAATAAGATTTTTGAATTGTATTTTTTCTTTTAGAAATTATAACTTCATCTAATTCACTCAAATTCTCAATCATTATATGATCATAATTCTTAATTCCATTAATAGAAACTGAATCTTTTTTAAATCCTAATGCTTCAATTAATAAAATGTTAGAATTATTAGAAAAAGGAATCGAATAGTTGCCTTTATTATCTGAAATAGTTCCAATTGATGAATCTTTCCAATAAATACTTACACCTTCCAAATTAACATACTTTTCCTCTTCATTTAAATATGAAATATTTCCAATTAAGTAGTCTTGAGAATATGAAATGAATACTAAAAAAAAGAGTAAAAAGAATATTTTAAAAAAATTCATATTACAAATTAAACCAAAATAAATTTTTAAATAATTATAAAATTAATTAAAAATCTTGCAAAATTTTATCATAGTTGATTTAATCCTTTTCTTTCTATATTTTTTTTTCTATAAATAGAGGGTGATAATCCAGTTTCTTTTTTAAAGTGGTTACTTAAATGTGACACTGAATTATAATCAAATTTATAGGCGAGCTCTTTAATGCTTAACTGATTATAACTTAAAAATTCTTTTATTTTTTCTATTTTAAATTTTAAATAATATTTTTCAATTGTTATTTTTTCATGTTTTGAAAAAATTTTACTCAAATAATTATAACTATAATTTAAATTTTCAGACAAGAGTTTAGAAATCGAAATTTTTTCATGGCTTTCTAAATTTAAAAATTGAATTAATTGGGTTTTTATTTTTGAACAAATCATTTCATTTGAATTTTCGATTAATTCAAAACCATTAACATTAAGCGAAGCTTTTAATTCTAAATGATTAGCTCCACCAAAATTATTAATAAAATAATGACCCAATGACACAAATTTATAGTCAATTTAAAGGTTATTAAAAATATTATTTACTGAAAACACGCATCTATCACAAACCATATTTTTTATAAAAATTTCATTTATTTTATTCATTAATATTATTTAAATAAAATTTAGATCTATTAATACTATTAACTCTAATATCTTCCCAAAACAAATTAATATCTGCTTTGTGATAATCTTTTACTGATGAAACTAGTAATTTCTTTAAAACACCCATTTTAGGTAATTTCACATAAATCTTGCTGTCAATATCTTCAATTTTAACTGTATTGGGATATATTTTACTGTTCAAATAAAGAAATCCTTTGTGGTCCTTATAATTGGAAACTTTACTGGAATTCCAAGTAATAGGATTTGAACATAAAGCGCCTTCAATCCATTCAGGTGAAACAGTAAAAACCGCCTTTTTAGTTTTTCTTTCAGACATTAATCTAAAAGTATTCCATGTAACAAATCCGCCAGTTTCGTTTTCGTCATTCATCAATTTAATATTATTAAAATCTGTATCAGTAATTTTAGTTCCTATTAAATAAGCTGCAATAAGTTTCTTCTGTAATGGCTTATTATCAAAAAAATCTTGTAAAATTCTTTTTGCATGGCCTGCGCCTTGACTATGGCCAGCTATAATAATGGGTCTATTATTATTATATTTTTTAAGAAAGGTTTTAAAAGCTTCCTTAACATCTAAATATGCCATTTCATAAGCTTCTTCTCCTCCATTTTTCCAAAACGATTCTCTAAAAACCCTAAGATGAGCTTGTCTGTAAAAGGGAACATATAAATTTCCTGTGGAATACCAAGCTGAAGATTGATACTTAACAGTTGATGCTAAAACATAATTACGTATTTTATCATCATAGATATCTGCGTTCCAAGAAGTATCTTTTTTATCTGAAAGCATTGTAGGGTAAATGAAAAATACGTCAACAGGAAGTTTTTTTTCCTCAGATTTAAACTCTGATAAAACATCACTATCATTTTCTGGATGAACGGCCCAAGATTTTAATAACTTATAATTTGGAGCATCGGAAATTTCGAAATCAGAAAACATAGAACTATTGTACTCAATTGGTTTGTTAGCTTCCGAAAGTAGCCCGCAAGAGCTAAAAAAAAGCAAAACTATAAAATATAAATTTTTCATTTTTAATTTTTTACAATTATCATGCTAAACAGTTTAATTGTGATTTTAATTAAAGAAATCAAATTATTCAAGAGTAACAGTCCTTGTGGAAGGGTTAAATGGAGTATCAATTAAAATACCATTAGAATCTATTAATTCTAATTTAATAGTAATTTCACCCTTTGTTAATCCTTCAATGTAATATGGCACCCATTCATCGATAATAAACTCATTATCTTGAATAGTAGCCTTAACTTTATTTCCCTCACTAGAAATTTCAGTATTAATTAAATAAAAATCTAAAAGTAATTTATTGGTGTCCTCTCCCACGTATTTCCCTTTTGGTCTACTGTAAAATAAAAATTCATTAGATAAATCAATTTGATTTTTATCACCAACTTCCTTCAATATATAAGCATTAGGGTTTTTAACTGACTCGTGGTATGACCTAGATAAGAATGCTAACAAAACATCTCCCTCTTGAACTTCTTTACTGAACTTTGAAGAATAATGAGCAGAATATGGATCGTTATTAACAATGAAGTGAATGTGTTGACCTTTACCTGAATTTGCAAGACGATAGTCAAAATCATTTTTTGTTTGAATTCCCAGTTCATAATTACTCAATTCAAAAGAAAAAGAATATTCATTGTCACCTTTAACAACACCCGTCATTGAAAGTTTAGCATTTTCATAAATGGGAGAACCTTCAACTTTAGTAATAGTAATTTCATTAGAACTAGTACATGAAAAAAAAGTAAAGAGTAAACAGAAAAAAGTTAAATTTTGTAATATTTTGATCATTTTTTTAAATTTTTATATTTAAATACAAATTTAAATAATATTGTATCACCACTCTCTATCTTTATTATTTTTTTCCATCTGAAGAATTTCACTTTCTGATAATACTTTCAAAAATGATGGATGTTGTTCAATTGCAAATTCTATTTTCTCAACTATGCTTTTTACAGATTCGTTATCATAATCAATATCAATAGGGTTTTTAATCTCCATAGATTGTAATATGTTTCTTTTTTTAATTCTTATACCTTTTTTATCAAAAGATCTTCTAAATCCATCAATTACAATTGGAACAACAATAGGTTTGTATTTCTTAATTATGTGAGCGGTACCTTTTCTTATTGGTTTGAAAGGAGTTGTAGTACCCTGAGGAAATGTAATTACCCATCCATCACTTAGAGCAGTGCCTATTTTACTTATATCACTCATTTTAACTTGCCTATTGATATTTTCGCCCTTAGATCGCCAAGTTCTTTCAATAGATACGGAGCCAACATAAGCAAGAATTCTTGGGAACAAGCCAGCTTTCATTGTTTCTTTTGCTGCTATGTAATAAATATTCAATTTAGGTTGCCACAGATAAGTGACATTTTTTATTGAGTCATCTCTTCCACTTAAACTTGCATTAAATACATGGAACATAGCTACTACATCAGCAAAATAAGTTTGATGATTAGAAACAAATAAAACATTATTTTGAGGAAGAGACCTCAATACCTCAGATCCCACAATTTTTAACTTATTAAATCTATTGAATCTGGTGTGGGACAAAAAACCTAAAATTCTAATTAACCATTTTTTTATAAAAAGATTATGGCCAAAAGGATTTCTCTTAAATATGTTCACTTAAAAATTTTGTTGTAGTAAATGTATTAAGAATTAACCATTTCTTTAAATAAGTCAATGAATTCGTTAATCATCATAGCAGTTGCTCCCCAAACTATATGATTATCAATTATATAGCTGGGAACTATTGTTTCTTTATTTTTTACAGAAATTATAGATTGTACTATTTGTAATTTTAATAAATCCTCCAAAGAGGGATTTATAATTGAATAGACTTCTTTCCTGTCAGGGTTAAAAAATGGTTTTCCATTATATATTGATATAAAAGGTTGTACTATAAAATTACTAGGTGGTATGTATACTTTTGAAATTGGTCTTATGACTCTAATTAGATTTCTATCAACTCCCAGTTCTTCAACTGTTTCCCTAACAGCTGTGTCTTTTAAATCAACATCTGAATCTTCCATTTTACCACCTGGAAAACTAATTTGATTAGAGTGAACACCGTTATATGTATTTCTTAAAATCAGCGTCATAGTTGTATTTTTGTTAGTGTTTTCAAAAAACAACAACATCACTCCTGCCATTTTTGGTTCTTTTATTTTAAAACCATCTTTGAATTGCTTAACTCTGTTTGGTGGTGCTAATTTTATTAAAGAATTAGTCCCAGGAAGTTTAAAATCATTTATTTTTAATATAATTTTTTTAAAATCAGAAAAATGCATGTAAAAAATATTTTTTTAATTTTTAGTTTTTTAATCCTTAACTCATGTAAAGATATCCCTAATAAACCTTCAAAAAAAATTATTAATAAACAGGTCAATAAAAATAAACCTAAATTAAAAAAAGAAGTTTTTTTATTAAATGATAAAAACGCTATTCCATTTTTTTTTAATTATGAAAAGGAAAATAAAGAAAATCAAGTAAGGATTGTAACTGATTATGGAAATATTGATATTCAGTTATATAAAGACACACCATACCACAGAGCAAACTTCATATTTCTAACTAAAAAAAAATATTTTGATGGGGAATACTTTCACAGAGTTGTTAAAGATTTTATTATTCAAGGAGGAAACTCAGATAATAGATCAACCTCAAAAAAAAGAAGAGCTATTGGAAAATATTTACTTCCACCAGACACTAAAAAAGGACACAAACACCACAGAGGAGTTGTTTCAATGCCCAGCAGTGAAATTGAAAATCCATATAAGCTTGCGTCTCCTTATGAATTTTTTATTGTTCAAAAAAAAGATGGCGCCTACCATTTAGATGGAGACTATACAGCTTTTGGAAAAGTAATAGATGGAATGTCAGTAGTTGATAAAATAGCTAATTTAAAAACTGATAAAAGAGAATGGCCTATTGAAAATGTAAGGTTTAAGACATTAATTATAAAATAAAACATTTCAATTATCAGAAATACTTATTTTTATATTATATTTAATAAATAATATTTATAAAGTACAATCTATTATGACAATTGTTCAATTAAAATATGCAATAGCTGTTGCAGAACATAGAAATTTTACAGTCGCTGCTGACAAATGTTTTGTTACTCAACCAACATTAAGTATGCAAATTCAAAAACTTGAGGCAGAGCTTGATATTACAATTTTTGATAGAACAAAAAAACCAATTGCAATTTCAGATGTTGGTATTAAAATAATACAACAATGTAAAAAAATTGTTAGTGAATCTGAAAAAATGCAAGACGTAGTTGACCAGGACAGAGGAGTAATTGGAGGAAATTTTAAAATTGGTATTGTCCCTACAATCATGCCAACTCTTCTCCCGTTGTTCCTAGACGAATTAGTTAGTAATTATCCAATGCTTAAAGTTTTAATTTATGAATTACCAACTAACGAATTAATTAATCAATTAAAAAACAATCGTTTAGATTTAATAATTGCTTCAACTCCTTTAGAAGATGATGATTTAATTGAAAAACCTATTTATTACGAACCTTTTGTGGCATATCTTCCAAAGTCGAACGAGCATTTTGGTAAAAAAGAAATTGTTCCAAGGAATCTTTATTCAAACGATTTACTTTTACTTAGAGATGGGCATTGTTTTAGAAATAGTATTGAAAACTTGTGTTTTGACTGCTCTGAATATGTTGGAAAATTTGAACTTAAGAGTGGGAGTTTTGAGACCTTAGTTAATTTAGTAGATCAAAATTTAGGCACTACTTTTTTACCCTACCTACATACATTAAAATTAAATGAGGATCAAAAAGAAATGCTTCATAACTTTAAAAATCCCAAACCAGCTAGAGAAGTTAGTCTAGTTTATCATAAAAGTGAAGTTAAAATTCACATTATTGATGAAATAAAAAAACTCTTATTTCGAGTTACTAAGCAAAAACTGCATTTTAGTGATGTAAACATTATAAGTCCGATTAAAAATAGAGAAGCTAAACGTTTTACCTAATTAACCAATAACCAACTCCAGTTCTGGTCTTTGTTCAGAATATTTTTTTACCCAAATAATCAATTCTCTGTATTCATAAGGCAACAGTCGTTTAGAAGCTTTTTTTAACTCTTTATTAAAAAGTATCGGATTAAAACTTACTTTTTTTAATACATTAATAGTATAATTATATACTGATCTTGACATAATTAATTAATTGTTATCACAATTTAATTATTATTTGAAAGTAAAAGTGTTTAAGAAATGTTAAGATTTAAAAAAATTATCTCCTTAATTTTAAGGTCCATTCAAAACTAAATTTAGAAACTGTATCACCCTTAGAATCTAATCCACAGGAATTAAGCCAAATAGTTTGAGGAGTTCCTGAGGAAATGGCCTTATTTAAACATTCTTTTATTTGACGGCCCTGATCACAACTAAATGATATCCTACCAGTTGCTTTTTTTGAAAAATTAGCTTTATTATTTAAAACAAGCATGGAAAAACTCTTTTTTGTTCTAGCAATTTCATTCATCAAAAGTAGTCCTGTAGAAAGTTCTGCTGCCATACCTTGGACCGCCCAAAACATTGACTTGAATGGATTTTGATTAATCCATCTGTGTTTCACACTAACTAAACAAGATTCTTCATTTACTGATTTCACACGAATACCACACCACCAAACAGAGGGTAGTTTGAAAAAATTATAAAGATTGTATTGAAATGGACTTTTCATTCTAATCCTGCTAAATATCTTTCGGCGTCCAGTGCTGCCATACACCCTGTTCCTGCAGCTGTTACTGCTTGACGATAATCTTTATCCTGAACATCTCCGGATGCAAATACACCAGGAAGATTAGTATCAGTTGTTTTTCCTTTTGTTATTATGTACCCCGCATCGTCCATTTCTAATTGATTTTTAAAAATTTCTGTATTGGGTTTATGTCCAATTGCAATGAAAAGACCTGTAACCTCAACATCTTCTTTTTGTTTTGTTTTATTATTAAAAATTCTTACTCCTTCCACTACATTTTTTCCTAAAACCTCATCAATTTCTGAAAAATATCTAACATCAATATTATCTCTTGATTCAACTCTATGCTGCATAGCTTTTGAAGCTCTCATTTGTCCTTTTCTAACAATCATGGTTACTTTTGAACATATATTTGATAAATAAGTTGCTTCCTCAGCTGCTGTATCTCCTCCTCCTACTATAGCAACATCTTGACCTTTATAAAAAAATCCATCACAAACCGCACAGGCAGATACTCCTCCTCCTTTTAATCTTTCCTCAGAGGGTATCCCTAAATATTTTGCCGTTGCTCCAGTTGAAATAATAACACTTTCTGCCTCTATCTGTTTGTTATTATCAATAGTTATTTTATGAATTCCTCCATTTTGAATACTTAAATCAACAGATGTAACCAGTCCAATTCTCACATCGGTTCCAAATCTTTCAGCTTGTTTTTGAAGCTCAACCATCATGGTTGGACCATCAACACCATCGGGATAACCAGGAAAATTATCAACTTCAGTTGTGGTTGTTAATTGTCCTCCTGGTTCCATTCCTGTGTAGAGTACAGGCTTTAAATCAGCTCTTGATGCATATATCGCAGCAGTATATCCAGCAGGGCCTGAACCAATAATTAAAGTTTTAATTCTTTCAACTGACATAATAATATTTTAAAAATATAAAATTATACTTTTTGCTTAATTGCTTCTAAAAAAAGTATGAAAAGTTATCATCAAAAATTAATATTTAATATTATTGAGTATTGTTTGATGATTTTTGAAATAATCCTATATTTGCGCCGCTAACCTCGGGGTGTAGCGTAGCCCGGTTATCGCGCCGCGTTTGGGACGCGGAGGTCGCAGGTTCGAATCCTGCCACCCCGACAAAATTATAACCAATTAATTGAATATTATTAATTGGTTTTTTGTTTTTTTTTATAGCTTTTATTTTAAATCATGTTTAACATAGTTAGTCCCATAAGGCTTTCTTTGCGATCGACTTAGCATATTATTTGCTTGATCATCATTAATGAATTGTTCTTTTTGAGGGTTCCAATAAAGTCTACGATTCAATTTCATTGAAATGTGAGTTATTAAACAAACTGTGCAAACCCTGTGACCAACTTCAATTGTTGATATTGGTGTTTTTCTGTTTACTATACAATCCAACCAATTTCCATGATGATCATCGCTTTTATATAAATGTATTCTGTCAGAATTTGATATAGGATTTAATATTTTTTTATCACTTGCATCTAATGCTTTTGAACTTTTTTCAGCTGAAATTGGATCAGAAGCAGAAGCAGTATAATTACCTCTTGATACAAAAATCCAACCATCAGTTCCTATGTATTTTATTCCATTAGTGTATCCACCACTGCTAGTAAACATTGTAACTCCGTTTTCATATTCAGCTTTAGACATGAAATCTCCATGAACATTCCATAGTCCGGATTTAGGAAATTCAGCAACAGCTTCTACTGATTTTGGACCTGTAAGTTCAGTATTCATTCCCCATGCTGCAGAATCATAATGATGTTGTCCCCATCCAGTTATCATCCCTGATCCAAATTGCTCAATTCGTAACCAACCAGGTCTGCTGTAATCTAGCATTGGATGAACTGCTATTTCAGTATAATCCATGTGTGGAGTTTGTCCTAGCCACATATCATAATTTAAATTTTTGGGGACTGGCATAGCAAAAAATACTGGGCCTGATGGATCACCTGGAAGTCCTACTTTGACCGTATGAAGCTCTCCAATTCTTCCGTTTCTAACCAGCTCAGCTGCAATTCTAAATTGAGGCATTGAACGTTGCTGGGTGCCAACTTGTAAAATGGTGCTATTTTTTTTTATGATATCACTTAAAATACGACCCTCACTTACTGTAAGTGAAGTAGGTTTTTGAAGATAAACATCTTTACCTTTTAATGAAGCTTCAATGGCAGGTTGGGCATGCCAATGATCGGGAGTACTAATAACAACCGCATCAATATCTTTGTTTTCAAGTAATTCGTTGTAATTATCATAAGTTTTAATGTCTAAAAAATTATTTGTTTCATTTTTTTTATTATAAAAATTTTCAACTAATAACCTAGCATCATTTAAACGTTTATTATCTACATCACATACAGCTACAACACGTGCATTATCATGTTTCATAACACCTGGAATATCATGAAATCTAGCAATACGACCGCATCCAATTTGACCAATATTTATTTTACTATTAGCATGAGTATTTATTAATAAACCAGAGGGAATAATTGTAGGGACAACAAAAGTTGATGCACTAGCTAAATATGTTTTTTTTAAAAACTTTCTTCTTTTCATAAATTAAAAAAACTGTTAATCATCATTTTCAATATCCAATACCCAGAGAATTCCACCTTTCAAATGATTTCTAAAAATTGGATCATCATAAGTCTCTGAATCATGACCTAGTGCCGTATACCACTGCTTAGCGCCTTCAAATTCATTAGACCAACAAATAGGAAAGTAATTTCCGAAAATATCATTTGGATATTCTACTTTTTTATCATCCTCTATTGTTTTTAAATCAGATGCTAACAACACATTTATTTTAGGATTCAAATTATTAAAAAAATAACATTCATCTTTTACTTTCCATACTTTATCTAAAAAATAAGTTGAAGGATGATTTTTATCCAACACAACTACATTAAAGTTTTGGTGAGGTGCATGACGAACAAACTTTCCTCCAACTAATTCCCAATACCATGGCCATTTTCTCTCAACAGCACTAGAAGAGTGAATAGCAATAAAACCACCACCATTTTTAATAAAATTTTGAAAAGCTAATTTTTGATCCTCATTGTCAAATATTTCATTGTTTGCATTAGAGAAAATTATCGCATCAAATTTTTTTAATGATTTTTCATTAAAAATTGAAGCATCCTCGCTGTGTTCAGACTTTATATTTTGGGAACTACAAATTTCTTTTAAAGCTTTCACACTGTTAGCAATATTTTTATGAACATAACCTTTCTTTCCATCGAGCATCAAACCATTTTTTGTAAAAATTAAAATTTGTTTATTTTTAGTTATTGAATCATAGATAGAAAAATTATTTGCTTGCACATTTAACAAAGAAAAAGAGAAAACAAGTACAATTATTATAATTTTTTTCATCAAACTTTATTTTTTTTTAAAACGAGTAATCTAAAATCTATTGAATTTTTTCCAACTTTTTTTGAAGTTTTAAGTTTTAAAACTGAAGGGCCTTTTTTAAACTCTATGTCCCCAATAGTTAGTTTTCTAAATTCTTTAGTGTAGGACTCAATTCTCTTAACAATATCTTTATCAGAACCCTCTAAAATTGGGTCATGATAAGTTTTAAGTTCTTTATAAATTATTTGATCATTGTACTCAATGGCAATTTCAGTACCTACACTTTTTTCAGAAAGGGTATAATATAGCTCTACATTACTTTTACCTGAACTTAACACATCAATATCCCAATATATATAATCATCTTTATTTTCCCAATTTTCTATAAACGAACAATTTGCATGAACAGAAGACCTTTTTAAAGCTCCAGTTATCTCAGCATCTCTTGCTGGAAGATGGGTATAAACAGAATTTAATTCGTTGACAGTAAATCTTCTTCTTTTAATTGATTGTTTGTACTTATTAACCACTGTATTTTTCCATATATTTTTAGCTTTTTTCAGTTCGTTATAGTCACTTGAAAATTTATCATTTACGGAACGTTCTTGTCGGTGATCAAGTTTTAAATCAAATAAATTATTTTCATTATCCAAAATAAACCTATTATTTCTAACACTAATTTTGTTATTCCAATATGAGAAAATTTTTCTCTGATTATTTATCAAATTTTGATTATCTAAATATTTTTTAAAACTTACGCCATCGAAATCAATGTCAGAATTATTATTGGTTAGATCAATTAAGGTGGGAAAAATATCCAAAACACTTGAAACTTGATTTATCCTTATTCCAGAGTTAATTTTTTTAGGCCATTGAATGAAAAAAGGGACTCTAACTCCACCCTCGTTAGTACTGCCTTTTTTTTCTTTTAAATCATCATTCCATCGGTTACCATTAGGGCCATTATCACTAAAATAAATAATGATTGTATTATCATACAACTTATATTTTTTGAGTGAATCTATTACTTTCCCAACATTATAATCTAAGTTTTCTACCATGGCCAGAGCAGCCTCTGTTTTTTTTATATTTTCTTTGTCAGAATACCTTCCTTTTAAGACTATGTTTTTATCTTTTAAATAATATTCCGGAACCTGCATTGGTGAATGAGGAGTATTGTAAGATACATAAGTAAAAAAAGGTTTTTCTGAATTTTTAATAAATGATATGGCTTTATTGGTAATGTCATCAGAAATATATCCTTTTCCTCTTGTTATTTCTCCATTATTTTCTAATATAGGATCATAATAATTTCCCCAGTGACCAGATGTAAATCCATAAAATTCATCAAATCCACGAGAATTTGGATGATATGGAGGTTGTGATCCGTTATGCCATTTTCCAAAAATACCTGTGTTATAGTCTTTTTCTTTAAAATATTCAGAAATTAAACTTTGATCAAGATTCATTCTTTCATATCCTCTAGTAACTCCGTTCACACCTGATTTTATAAAAAATTTTCCAGTTAAAAGCTCAGCTCTAGTTGGAGCGCACACAGGGCTTACATAAAACCTGTCAAATGCTGCACCATTGTTGGCAATTCCATCAATATTGGGGGTGTTTAAATTACTATTTCCGTTAAAACTTAAATCACCCCAGCCTTGATCATCGCTTAAAAAAATTAATATGTTTGGATTATTTTGATCAGTTTTACTGCATCCAGCTAGAAATAATAATAAAAAAAACTTCATTAAATTTTTAAGACACATAAATATTTAAGTTAATTATTAAAATTAAAAAAAATAACTAAGTATACTCAGTAAGTTATTTTTTTTAAAAATTCAACCATTTCATCAGGTGAATTGATAAAAAAGTCAGTGATAGGACTTTTTCTACCTACTTTTATTGAGATTGAATTTGAAGAAAGATTTTTAAACATGTAATCGTCAGAAACATCATCACCGGCACATAAAATAAAATCAAAATTATTTTTACCAATTATATCAATAATAGCATTGCCTTTATTAATATCTGAATTTGTAATTTCAATAGCTTTATTGCCATCTATCATTGTTAAATTTTCAGAAATAAGGCTGTTAATAACAGTTTTTATTTCGACTACTCTATTTTTGGCAAGTTCGGGATCAGTTTTTCTATAATGCCATACTAAACAATTAGTTTTTTCTTCGGTAAATGTTCCTGGTGTCCTATCAGAAAAGTCATTAAAAATTGGTATAAAATCGCTTTTCCATTTGCATTCAGTATGTATATTTTTAATCCATTTTTTTCCAGGTAATTTTTTAAAATGCCCATGCTCAGCAAATAATGTTATTTTTAAATTTCCAAACCACTTTGTCAAAAAATCTCTATCTCTTCCACTTACAATAACAAGCATTGTATTGTCAAGTTTAATTAGTCTTTCTATAACATCTAATAGCTTTTTTGTCGGCTTGGCTAACTCAGGCTTGTGATGAAAATTAACTAAAGTACCATCATAGTCCAGAAAAAAAACTTTCTTTTTTGCATTTATAAATTGATTTTTAATTTCTAAAAATTGTGAGGATCCTATTTTTTTACTTGAACTTATGTTTTTTTCATCCGATTTAATTTTTAAAGCTTTATAAAACTCACTTGCCCAATGCTTAACATCATACCTTATTAGTCTATTTTGCATAGTTGTATTTCTTCTTTTTTGCTCATCTAGGGGCATATTAATTGCTTTATAAATACTATCTGCCATAGAATTTAGATCAAAAGGATTTACTGTCACTGCATCGAATAATTCTTTTGCAGCTCCAGCCATTTCACTGAGAATCAATACTCCATCCTTTTTTATTCTGGTAGCAACAAATTCTTTAGCGACCAAATTCATTCCGTCTCTAACTGGTGTAATCATAGCTATATCAGATGTCATATATAAGTCTATTAAATCATCAAACTGCATTTCTCTGTAGTAATACCAAATTGGAGTCCAATTTACGGTAGCATATTTTCCATTTACTCTACCAACCAGTTCATCAGTAGTTTTTTTAAGACGTTTATATTGAGGGACATCAGAACGAGAAGGGACAGTTAACATTAATAGTCTAACTTTTTCTAAATATTGAGGATATTTATTTAAAAAAATCTCAAAAGCTTTAATTCTATTTATTACCCCTTTAGTATAATCTAATCTATCGATTGACAAAATTAATTTACTTTTTTCAGTCGATTTTTTATGAAACTCCAGTTGTTTTTTTAACTCAGATTTTTGAGATTTATTTTGACTTATGTGAGATTTAGCCGCATCATGAAATTTATTAAAATCAATACCCATTGGAAAAGTATTAACAACAATTTCTCTAGAACCGAAACTAACCCTGTTAAAAGTTACTTCATGCATAAGTATTCTTTTTACAGAACTTAAAAAATGTCTTTGATAGTCAAAAGTGTGAAAACCAATTAAATCTGCACCAAGCATTCCTTCTAAAAGACTGGTTCTCCAAGGAAATATTCTAAATATTTCAAAAGATGGAAAAGGAATATGAAGAAAAAAACCTATTGTTAAATCTGGTCTTTTATCCTTTATCATTTTGGGTAATAATAAAAGTTGATAATCATGAACCCAAACGGTACCACCATAATCCACTTTTTCAATTATAGATTCACTAAATTTTTTATTAATCTTTACATATGAATTCCAGCTAGCGTTATCAAATTTTGAAAATTCAATAAAATAATGAAAAAGAGGCCAAATACATTTGTTAGACATCCCGTAATAAAATTCATTTATTTCTTTAGAACTAAGTTTTATTTGGAAAAGATTTAGTTCATCTAAAGAATTATCAATAACAATATTTTGTTTATCACTTATTTCATCACATGAAATTCCTGACCAGCCAATCCATAAAGAATCTGTATTTTTATGAATTGATTTAACTCCAGTGGCAAGACCACCAGTTGAGGGTCGAAAAATAAAATCACTTTTTCTCCTTGTAACTTGAACAGGTAACCTATTGGAAACAATGATATTTTTACTCATTATGTTTTAAATTAAACTTTATTGCTGTATTTATTAGTGCAAGATGTGAATACGCTTGAGGAAAGTTCCCTAATAATCTTTTGGATTTAAAATCAATATCCTCACTAAAAAGTTGTAAGTGATTCCCATAGTTAAGTAACTTATCAAACATTTTTTTTGCCTTATCTTCCTCACCAATTTTAAAAAGACTATCAATTAGCCAAAAAGAACATACTGTAAATGAAGATGATGGAGAACCAAAATCATCATCATTTTTATATCTAAACATTAATCCATTTACAGATAATTCTTTTTCTATGACCTTCACTGTTTTAATATACTTAGGGCTTTTAGGGCTTATAAAACCATAAGTTTCCATTAATAAAACCGAAGCATCGAGATAATTTGAATTATAAGATTGAGTAAATGCTCCTACTTTTTTATTCCAAGCATTTTTCATAATATCATCAAATATTTTATCTCTAAGAGGTCTCCACTTTCTTGCTGAAATTCCATTTTGTATTATCTCAGAAACTTTAATAGCTCTATCAATTGCAACCCAACACAATACCTTAGAGAAGGTAAAATGTTTATCTTCATTTCTGAATTCCCAAATACCTTTATCAGGCAAACTCCAATTATTCTGAACAACCCAAACTATGGACTTTACAATTGACCAAAGCTCCTCATGCTTATCATTATCCTGATTAAATTTTAATATTTGATAGTGTATAGCATCCATTAAAATGCCGTATATGTCATTTTGTTTTTGGATAAAAGCAGCATTACCAATCCTAACTGGAGATGAGTTCTTATATCCTTTTAAATAATCCAAAGTCTTTTCAGTTAAATTCTTATTACCATCAATTCCATACATTATCTGTAACTTTTCGTTTTTATCAGGAATCAAATTCAAAATATAGTTAATGAAGTTTTTAACAATTTTCTGATGTCCAAGTTTTGTAAAAACCTTGATTACCATTGAAGCGTCTCGAATCCAACAAAATCTATAGTCCCAATTTCTTTCCTCACCAATTGTTTCAGGTAATGAAGTAGTTGCTGCTGCTAAAACGGCTCCTGTCTTTTCAAAAGTTAATAACTTTAATGTAATTGCACTTCTTATTATTTGATCATTATATAATTCAAATGACGGGGTTTTATCACACCAATTTCTCCAATATACTTTTGTTTTTTCAAATTCAAATAAAGAGTCTTCAATATTGAAAGAATTAATTTTTTCATAATAAGTTATGGAAACAAAATGATTCTTTGATAAAACCAACTCTTCACTATTTAAAAATTTTGATTTATCAAAATCCGTATATAAATACAGTGTATCATGATTTTCATAATCAACAACACTTACAACAAAATCATCTTTAATAAAATTATTTGTTTCTCCATTAGAGTATTCTAATCTAGGGTCATATAAAATATTAAATTTTGGTTTTCCTTTAATTAATTTGAAAAATCTAATTATTTCAGGAGGTGAATAATAAACGCCACTTTCCTTTTGATATCTTGGCATGAAATCATGGACTTCAAATTCATTAGTTTTGTTTGAGAAATTTGTTATTAAAATTGAAGTTTTGTTACAGTAATTCTGACTTAAAACATAAGAGGAATCACATAAAATCTTAAAACTTCCTCCAATATCATTATCTAAAATATTAGCAAAAATTGATGGAGAATCAAATTGTGGCAAACAACACCAATCAATTGAAGAATCAGCATTTATTAAGGCAGCAGATTTACAGTTACCAATAATTCCATAGTTAAGATTTTCATTATTTAAAATATCATTTGGATTCATTAACAAGTTTTTTCTCAGCGTTAAAAACTTGTTTTCTCAATCCTGAGGATGAAAATCTATGTTCTCTTTTATTATAATATATTTTTATACCTTTCTTTTTGCAATATTTTTTTCCAGTAAAATCTATTTTCTTGTACTCTTCCCCAATAATTCTTACATCAATTTTAAATGATGATAAAATATCTAAAAGATCTTGTTCTGTAACATATGGGACAATGTCATCTATAAATTTGCATGATCTTATTTGTATTATTCTTTCTACTACGGACTGGACTGGTTTGTTCTTTTCAGGTCTGTCAATAGTTGGATCAATTTGAAATCCTACTATTAAAAATTCACACTGTGATTTTGCTTCCTCTAACATTTTAATATGACCTGCATGGAATAAATCAAAGCAACTGAAAGTGATACCTATCTTCATATAACATGTAATCTTAATAAATAAAATTAATTTATTTAAAAAAAAATCATTAAATAAATAAAATTTAATAAGTTGATAATTATGTTTGTTAAAAATTATAAATTAAATATTTTTACAACCATATAATTATCAAATAAAAAATATTAAATATTTTTTTATTTAATAATTAATGATTTATTCGGGATGTAGCGCAGTCTGGTAGCGTACACGCCTGGGGGGCGTGGGGTCGCAGGTTCAAATCCTGTCATCCCGACATTTTATATATATTAGTTGTAAATAAAAAACAATAATGAACAACATATTTAATTTAAGTATTTTTTTAATTATTCTATCTAATTTTTCTTGTGCTCAAGATTTAAAACCCCTTGATAGTGAAGGTGATAATTCAATTTTAATTGATGAATCTAACTATGAAATGGAATTAATATTTGAAGATGAAAATATTATATGGAGTATTGAATTTTTTGAAGACAATTCTATATTAGCTGCTGTTAAATCAGGTTCACTTTTTCACTACACAAATGGTGAGAAAATAGAAATTAGTGGACTACCTGAAATATATTTAAGAGGACAAGGAGGATTAATGGATATTGTTTTTCATCCTGATTTTAAAGAAAATAGTTGGTTATATTTTTCTTATGCTTCTGAGGATGCAGGAGAAAAAGGAGGCAATACTACAATATCTAGAGCTAAATTAATAAACAACAATCTAGTCGATTTAGAGGTTTTATACAAAGCTTCCCCCAACACAAGAAAAGGACAGCATTTTGGTGGAAGATTGGCTTTTGACAATGAAAATTATTTATATTTTTCAGTTGGAGACAGAGGAAATAGAGATGTTTATCCTCAGGATATTACCTTAGATGGGGGGAAAATTTATAGACTAAATGATGATGGAAGTATTCCATCAGACAATCCTTTTTTTAATAATCCAAATGCAAAAAAAGCTATTTATTCTTATGGTCATAGAAATCCTCAAGGAATGTTTAAACACCCAATTACAGGAAAAATTTGGACAAATGAACATGGACCAAGAGGGGGTGATGAAATTAATATTATAAAAAAAGGGAAAAACTATGGGTGGCCTAAAATTACTTATGGTATTAATTATAGTGGTACTACAATAACCAAAAATAAAAGCCTTCCCGACATGGAACAACCACTCTATTATTGGTTACCATCCATTGCTCCTAGCTCATTCGAATATATTTCAAGTGATATATATCCAAATTGGAAAGGAAGCTTACTTGCTGGTGCTTTGGTGTTAAAATATATCGAAAGAATAGATTTAGAAAATGATAAAGTTGTTTACCGCTCAAAAATAGCTGAAGACCTTGGGAGACCACGAGACATAAAACAAGGACCTGATGGATTTGTTTATGTTTCAATTGAGGGTAAAGGAATTTATAAAATATTACCCAAGGAATGAAATCTATATTTATAATCCTTTTTATTTCTCCATTTATAATTTATTCACAAATCGATAGTCTAGCTATTTCAATAAAAAATGGAAAATCTTTATATGAGGATTTTTGCGTTAGATGTCATATGCCAAATGGTAAAGGTCAAGAGGGAATTATTCCTCCTCTAGCTAAATCTGATTTTCTTTTTAAACACATGGAAGAGAGTATAAAAGCTTTAAAATTTGGAGGGATTGATGGGGTAATAACAGTCAATGGAGTAAAGTATGATTCTAGAATGGAAAAAATGGGTTTATATGACGATGAAATAGCTGATATAATGAATTATACTTTAAACAGTTGGGGTAATAAATACGACGAACGCATAACAGAAAAAGATGTTAGTGTCATAAAGTAATAATATGATTTTTATAGGAATTTGTGGAGGAACTGGATCTGGAAAAAGTACGCTTGCAAAAAAATTAGAAAATCACTTTAAAAAATCAAACTGTACAATAATTCTCTCCGATTCATATTATAAAAATAAACGTGAGTTAAATTTAAAAGATCGATCTAATATCAACTATGATCATCCTGAGTCGTTAGATTTCAATCTATTGTATGAAAATTTAAAAAAATTAAAACAAGGAATTGACATACAAGAACCTATTTACTCATATAAGAGTCATAAAAGATTAAAAAAAAGAAAGTTAGTTTTATCAAAAAATATTATAATTATTGAGGGGTTACATATTTTTTGTAATAAAAAAATAGTTGATTTAATAGATCTCAAAATATTTCTAGATGTTGAAGATGAATTAAGGCTGAAAAGAAGAATTGAGAGAGATATTACTTTTAGAGGAAGATCTAAGAAAGAAATTTTAAAAAGATATGTTGACATGTGTAAACCTATGTATGACGAGCATATATTTCCTTCTAAAAAATATGCTAATAAAATTCTTAAGACTAATGACGTCTCATTAAAAAATATTTTAAATTTAATTGATACTAAATTTTATGATTAAATATTTAAAAAAAATATCTGAAAACAAATATTTTAAGTTTTTTACAAATTTATATGTAATAACGAGTCTATTATTTCTTTTCTGGATGATATTTATGGATACAAATTCTCTGATATTTCATAAGGAACTTAATAATGAAATTAGAGATTTAACAGAGCAAAGAAATAAACTTAAAATTGAAATCGAAAAAGACAAAAAGTTAATAAAAGATTTAAATGACATTGATAACTATGAAAAATTCGCCAGAGAAAATTTTTATATGAAAAAAGATGATGAAGAAATTTATATTATTGAATATAAAGACACTATTAAAAACTAGTTAACAAAAACAACTTCAACTCTTAATCTTCAACACTAAAATATTGTATTTTTAAAAATAATTATTTAAATATAATGGCTAAAACTATTGCTGTTTCAAATCAAAAGGGTGGAGTAGGCAAAACTACTACTTCATTAAATCTTGCTGCATGTCTTGGAATTTTAGAAAAAAAGGTTTTACTAATTGATTTAGATCCCCAAGCAAATGCCACGTCTGGTATTGGTGTAGATTTGAGTAATATTAAAAAATCTTCTTACCACTTACTTGAACATACTCATAAAATTAAAGAGATAATTTTAAAATCAACAACACCAAACTTAGATATTGTACCATCAAACATCGATTTAGTAGCTATTGAGCTTGAGTTAGTTAATCATCCTAATAGAGAATTTATGCTCAAAGAAGCTTTACGCGACGTTAATGACAAATATGACTATATAATTATTGATTGTGCGCCCTCTCTAGGGTTAATTACTTTAAATGCACTAACAGCAGCTGACTCAGTTATAATACCAATCCAATGTGAATATTATGCGTTAGAGGGTTTAGGAAAACTATTGAATACAATAAAAAGTATTCAAAAGATTCACAATAAAAGTTTAGAAATTGAGGGACTTTTATTAACAATGTATGACTCAAGATTAAGGCTTTCTAATCAAGTTGTTGAAGAAGTCAAGAAACATTTTCATAATATGGTGTTTAAAACTATTATACAACGTAATGTAAAATTAGGGGAAGCTCCTAGTCATGGAAAAAACATTATTGATTATGACTCAACTAGCAAGGGAGCAAAGAATTATATTAATCTAGCTCAAGAACTAATAAATAATAATTTTTAATGGCAAAAGCTTATAAAAAACAATCACTTGGGAGAGGATTATCTGCCTTATTAAATGATCCTACTGAAGAAATAAAATCAGCAAAAGATAAAAATGCTGACCAAATAATTGGAAATATAATTGAACTATCAATTAATCAAATCAAAGTTAATCCATTCCAACCAAGGACTAATTTTGAAGAAGAGAAAATAATTGAATTAGCTAAATCAATTCAAGAGCTGGGGATAATTCAACCAATAACTGTAAGGAAAGTTGATATAAAATCTTTTGAAATTATCTCCGGAGAAAGAAGATTTAGAGCAGTTCAGTCTTTGATGTTAAAATCTATTCCAGCATTTATTAGAATAGCTAATGATAAAGAGTCCTTAGAAATGGCTTTGGTTGAAAATATTCAAAGAGAAAACTTAGATCCAATAGAAATTGCTTTGTGCTATAAAAGGCTAATCGATGAAGTAATGTTAACTCAGGAAAAAATGAGTGAAAGAGTTGGTAAAAAAAGATCAACAATTTCAAATTATTTAAGATTATTAAAACTGGATCCAATTGTTCAAACAGGTATTCGTGATGGGTTTATTTCAATGGGTCATGGAAGGTCTTTAGTAACTATAAATAATAAAGAAGATCAGTTAAACATTTATGAAAAGATTTTGGAAAAATCTCTGTCTGTTAGAGAAACAGAAAAATTAGCTAATAAATCAAAAAAACCTGAAAAAAAATTAAAAATAAAATTATTTAATGAACCTTTCAATACTAGCTTAAAAACACTAAAAAATAAATACAATTCAGACGTTAAAATAACGTTAAACGGAAAAGAAAAAGGATCAATTATAATTCCATTTAATAATATTGATGAGTTCAAAGAGTTAAATAAAAAATTAAATGAAAATAAATAAACTGATATTTTTAGTTGCTTTATTTTTTATATCAAATAGTTTTTCACAGGATTTAGAAATTTTATTTGATGATTTAGATCCTTTAGATCCCTCTAAGGCAGCTTTTTTTTCAGCAGTGTTTCCAGGTGCAGGTCAGGCTTTCAATAAAAAATATTGGAAAATACCTATTGTTTATGCTGCCATTGGAACATCCATTTATTCTTACGATTTTAATCAAAAAAAATATTGGAGCTACAGAAATGCTTATAAAAGCAGAAAAGCTGGATATAGTAGTGATGAATTTCAGAATTTAATAATTGATGACGATAGACTCTTAGATGGGGCTAGTTTTCATAAAAAAAATAGAGATCTTTCAATGGTTTTTATTGTTGGCTTTTATATTTTAAACGTATTAGATGCTAATATAGATGCCCATTTAAAACAATATAATGTTAATGAAAATCTTACATTAAATCCTTACTTTGATAACGGATCAAAACTAGGACCAGAATCTGTAGGATTATCATTAAATTTGAATTTTTAAATAAATGAAAGTAGCAATTTTAGGATATGGAAAAATGGGAAAAGAAATTGAGAAGATTTCTTTATTTAGGGGACATGAGGTAATATATAAAATTGATAAAGAATCTCAAGTTGAAAATATTTATAATGCTGATGTCGCAATTAATTTTTCAACACCTGAAACTGCAGTACAAAATATAACACTGGGACTAAAAAGTTCTGTCCCAGTTGTGAGTGGAACCACTGGGTGGCTTTCTGATTTAAATAAAATAAAAGAATTATCCCAAGAAAAAAACACAAGTTTCCTTTACTCATCTAATTTTAGTTTA
>Ga0115568_10000807_pt1 | contig 22798 bp, 20 predicted proteins | sample COGITO_mtgs_1204_FD_87296 | JGI IMG/M metagenome (GOLD analysis project Ga0115568, IMG submission 87296) | Pelagic marine microbial communities from North Sea - COGITO_mtgs_120426 | ecosystem: Environmental > Aquatic > Marine > Epipelagic | place: Germany:Helgoland, sampling site Kabeltonne...
GAAGATGCCACTGCTGCCGGGGTCGAGCCAGCTGACATGGCCGATCGTGAGGCCCGGTGGAAAAGTGCCGCCTAGGCGGGTGGATACCAGGCGCAGTGGTTGCTGTGTATTGGCGGTCAGGTCTTGCGGTGCATCGCTGACTTCGCCGGTCGGGCTACCGAAGCCACTCTGTGCGACCCCTTGGTAGACGACTGGGCGGCCGTCGTTCTCAAAGCTCGCGGCCATGCGGAACATCGGGCTGGTGACCAGCTCGATGCGGCTGGTAAAGGCGTTGACTTCGACCACGCGGCCCACCACGCCGCCCGAAAAGATGACCGCAGCGCCGACTGTGATCCCATAGTCTTGGCCTTTGCGGATCATGATCTGTTGCCACCAAGCGCTGAGGTCGCGGCGGATCACACGAGCGACCTCGTAGCGAAACTCGCGACGACTGGGGAGTGTTAGAATTGATTCGAGCCGTGTGACTTCGCTCTCGAGCGCTTGGTTACGTTGGTCGAGTAGTTGATAAAAAGCCTTTTGGCGGGCGAGTTGCTGACCTGCTTGAATCAGCTCAATTTTGGAATGGCTGCGCCGCGCCCAGAAGCCTTCGAGGTCGTCCAGGTAGGACGACGCAATCCATGCCGGTGCTTGGAATTCGGTAAAGCTAGCGCGAAGGAAGGATTTGGCGACCGCGGGCAGTATCCACCAAGCAGCCAGAAAGAGGCCTAAGGCGACTATCGGTTTGTATTTATCGAGGCGTAATTTCGCCACGTGCAGCGCCTAGCTTTTAGGGGTTCCCGTGAGGTCTTTCAATAAGAAGGCGAGCTCCTCCAAGACCATACCGGTGCCGTTTGCGACCGCGCTGAGCGGATCCTCCGCAATGATCACGGGCAGTCCGGTGGCATCGCTCAACAACTGATCGAGGCCGCGGATCATGGCACCACCACCGGCGAGGACGAATCCACGGTCAATGAGGTCGGCGGAAAGTTCCGGTGGGCAGCGCTCCAGTGCGTTGCGAACCATTTCGACGATCGACGACATGGTGTCCGCAAGTGCATCGCGGATTTCCTGAGAGGCGATGGTGATGGTTTTCGGCAGTCCGGCGACCGAATCTCGGCCGCGCACTTGCATGGAGATTTCTTCCTCCAGTGGAAATGCCGAGCCGACGCGAATTTTAATCTCTTCCGCGGTGCGTTCGCCGATCATTAAATTGTAGGCGCGTTTCATGTAGTTGATGATCGCACTATCGATTTCATCACCACCGACGCGGATGCTTTTAGTGTAAACCACACCGGCAAGGGAAATAATCGCGACCTCAGTGGTGCCACCGCCGATGTCTACGATCATGTTGGCGGCAGGCTCGTCAATCGGTAGGCCGACGCCGATCGCCGCTGCCATTGGCTCTGCGAGGAGTACCACATCACGGGCGCCGGCACGAATCGCCGAATCTTTGACCGCACGGCGCTCGACTTCGGTGATGCCGGAGGGCACTGCGACGACAATGCGTGGTGCCACAAAAGTATTGGTGCGGTTTACTTTTTTGATGAAATACCGGAGCATGGCTTCGGTGATTTCGAAATCTGCGATCACGCCGTCCTTCATCGGGCGGATGGCGGTAATATTTCCCGGGGTGCGCCCGAGCATTTTCTTCGCATCCGAACCCACCGCACAGACCTTCTTAGTCGATGTGTAGATGGCGACCACACTCGGTTCGCGCAGCACGATGCCTTTGTCTTTTGCAAATACGAGCGTGTTTGCAGTTCCTAAGTCGATGCCGATGTCGTTGGAGAGAAGGCCTAGCACGTGTATTGGAGATTAAATGGCGATTACTTTTGAGTGAAGAAGTCGACAGTGTTTCTCACTTGGAAGCTTTTGAATGTCAAATTATTACCACGTCGCTTGTTGGCAATTCGCGGGTCGGCGATTAGCTGGCGGCGTTGTCCATTCTCATGATACGCGATTTTAGCAATCGAGGCGGGGTTTGGCTCGAATCTGAAGGCGTTGTATTCAGGCCAAAAAGCTTGGGCCCGCGCTGTCTAATGGAAAAGCGAAATCGGGAAGTGCCAAAAATCTGCTTGTAAAGGTTAAGCTTCAGGGGGCATATATTATAGTATTTATGGACATTTATAACGACTATTTGAAGGAAATCGACGAACGTAAAGGCCAAGGGTTAAACCCAAAGCCGATCGACGGTGCGGAATTGTTAGCTGAAATTATTGCCCAGATCAAAGATCTTGCGAGCGAGCACCGCAAAGACTCGCTCAACTTCTTTATTTATAACACGTTGCCGGGGACCACTAGCGCTGCGGGAGTGAAAGCTGCGTTTTTGAAGGAGATCATTCTCGGCGAGTCGGTGGTTGAAGAAATTACGCCGACCTTTGCCTTTGAGTTGCTGTCGCACATGAAGGGCGGCCCCTCCGTTGAGGTGCTGCTAGATTTGGCTTTGGGAGAGGAGGCAGGGGGCGCACGCGCTGCCGCAGATGTGCTCAAAACCCAGGTGTTCCTCTACGATGCAGATACCGATCGCCTCGCAGCCGCCTACAAGGCGGGCAATGCAATCGCCACAGAGGTTTTGCACAGCTATGCTCAGGCTGAATTTTTTACCAAGCTTCCAGAGGCCGAAGTGGTCATTGAGGTGGTTACCTACATCGCAGGCGAAGGCGATATCTCCACTGACTTGCTCTCTCCTGGCAATCAGGCGCACTCACGCGCCGACCGCGAACTGCATGGTAAGTGCATGATCTCTGAGGATGCCCAAGCTGAAATCCAAGCATTGCAGCAGGCGCATCCCAGTAAGCGGGTGATGCTGATCGCTGAAAAGGGTACCATGGGTGTGGGCTCCTCTCGCATGTCAGGGGTCAATAACGTTGCGCTGTGGACAGGTAAGCAGGCCAGCCCCTACGTGCCATTTGTCAATATTGCGCCAATTATCGCAGGCACGAACGGCATCTCCCCCATCTTTTTGACCACCGTCGGTGTCACTGGCGGTATCGGAATTGACCTGAAGAATTGGGTTAAAAAGCTGGATGCAGCAGGGAATCCAGTCCTTGACGAGAATGGTGACCCCATTCTGGAGCAGGCGTACTCGGTCGAGACCGGCACCGTTCTAACTATTAACACGCAGCAGAAGAAGCTGTACAAGGGGGATCAAGAGCTGGTTGACCTGTCGTCTGCCCTGACGCCTCAGAAAGTCGAATTCATCAAGGCTCAAGGCTCCTATGCGATTGTGTTTGGTAAAAAGCTTCAGAGCTTTGCCGCCCAAGCACTTGGTGTCGATTTAGAGCCGGTCTATGCCACTTCCAAGGAGGTGTCGCATGCTGGCCAAGGCCTGACCGCGGTGGAAAAGATTTTCAATGAGAACGCAGTCGGCGTGACCGAAGGAGTGGTATTGCACGCTGGGTCCGATGCGCGCGTGAGGGCGAACATTGTTGGCTCTCAGGACACGACTGGCCTGATGACGTCTCAAGAGTTGGAGTCGATGGCTGCAACTGTCATCTCGCCAACAGTGGATGGTGCGTATCAGTCCGGCTGCCACACCGCGTCTGTCTGGGATAAGAAAGCACAGGCTAACATTCCTCGGCTCATGCAGTTCATGCATAAGTTCGGCCTGATCACGGCGCGTGATCCGAAGGGCAAATATCACGCCATGACGGACGTGATTCACAAGGTGTTGAATGACCTGACAGTGGACGAATGGGCGATCATCATTGGCGGAGATTCGCATACCCGCATGTCCAAGGGCGTGGCTTTTGGAGCGGATTCCGGCACCGTTGCCCTCGCGCTCGCGACCGGTGAAGCAACGATGCCTATTCCTGAGTCGGTCAAGGTCACCTTCAAGGGCGACCTCAAGGACCACATGGATTTCCGCGACGTGGTACACGCGACCCAGGCTCAAATGTTGAAGAAGTTCGGCGACAATGTGTTCCAGGGCCGGGTCATTGAAGTCCACATTGGCACGCTGCCTGCCGACCAAGCGTTTACTTTTACCGACTGGACCGCGGAAATGAAGGCGAAGGCCTCCATCTGTATTTCTCAAGATGATACGCTGATCGAATCACTGGAGGTCGCCAAAAGCCGAATTCAGATCATGATTCAGAAGGGCATGGACAACGATGGGCAGGTCTTACAGGGCCTGATCAACATCGCGGACCAACGCATTACGGATATTCGTTCAGGCGCGAAACCGGCGCTCATGCCGGATGCCAACGCCAAGTATTCTGCCGAGTTTGTAGTTGATCTGGACCAAGTTGTGCAGCCGATGATCGCTGACCCGGACGTGAACAATGAGGAAGTTTCAAAGCGCTACACGCACGATACGATTCGCGAACTCTCTTACTATAAGGGAGCGAAGGCAGTCGACCTTGGCTTTGTCGGTTCCTGCATGGTTCACAAGGGCGACCTTAAAATTGTCTCTCAGATGCTGCGGAACCTCGAAGCGCAGCAAGGTAAAGTGGAGTTTCATGCGCCGCTCGTCGTCGCCGCGCCGACTTATAACATCATTGATGAGCTCAAGGATGAGGGCGATTGGGAACTATTGAAGAAGTATTCCGGTTTCGAATTCGATGATAATGCCCCTAAGGATGCGGCGCGCACCGAATACGAAAACATGATGTATCTGGAGCGTCCTGGTTGTAATCTTTGCATGGGTAACCAAGAGAAGGCAGCCAGAGGTGATACTGTGATGGCCACTTCGACTCGGCTCTTCCAAGGGCGCGTTGTGGAGGATTCCGATCGCAAGAAGGGTGAGTCGCTGCTCGCTTCGACTCCGGTTGTCGTCCTTTCGGCAATCCTTGGGCGTACTCCAACTCTCGATGAGTATAAGGCGGCAGTGGAGGGCATTAACCTGACAAAGTTTGCCCCTCCTACGGGAGCTTTGAGCCGCTAGACATTTTAGCCGATAGCAACTAAGCAAAAAGCTCAGGAAGCGAGTCCTCTCGTCCTCCTGAGCTTTTTTCGTTTGATTAAACTGCGTTGGTTCGCTTCCGGTGTCGCTTGCGGGCTTTGGGGCATTGCTGCCGAATCGCTTCACGACCTTCGCTGTGTCATGTCAGCAATTGGGCGGCCTGTCGCTGTCGCATTATCTGCCCACCCTGCGCGCACGCTTGATTCGGTCAGTGTATTGTCGCATGGGCGGTGCCGTCTGTGGTGCGGCAGCGCGTGGCATCGTGCGGGCGGTTTGCTGCTTACCGATGCTTGATCGCGATCAGTGTTAGGTCGTCAAGCTGGCCCTCATTGCCGGAGAAGCGATGAATACTGTCCATCACATGGTCGAGGATGGCTTGGGCGCCGTCGGTGCCGTTGCTTTGTAGTGTCTCGAGTAAGCGTTCGCTGGTGTATTCCTCGCCGTTGGCATTGACGCATTCAGTTACGCCGTCGGTGTAGAGGATCAGTGCATCGTCTTGGCTGAACGGGATGGTCTTGTCTTTGATTGTGATGTCGAAGATCTCAGGTGGAACCATCCCGAGCGCCATGCCCTCTGATCGGATGGGGGACACGCTGGTAGTATTATCATTTGTGCCGTGATAAAGCAGCGGGCATTCATGCCCCGCGCGTGCTAAAGTGACCGTGTCCTGCTCTAGGTCGATGATCGCATAGATGATCGTGATGAACATATCACGGCGCATGGCACTGTGCATCTGCCGATTCATTGCCCTGAGCACATCAGCAGGGGAGCTGTTTTGGCGCGAGAGGTGACGCAGGTTGGTTTGGCAGATCGCCATTAGGATCGACGCGGAGATTCCTTTGCCGGAGACATCGGCAATGGCGACTCCGATCTTGGTTTCGTCGATGGAAAAGATCTCATACAGGTCGCCGCCGATTTTTTGTGCGGCGGTGTAGTGTGCGGCGAATTCGACTTTTTCGCTGGATGGGAATTGGCTGGGGAGCAGCAGGCTTTGGATGTTGCTGGCGAGCTCGAGGTCTAAATCGATCCGGTTTTTCTCGATTTGCAGCTGCATCGAGTCGCTGTTGTGGATGGCTAGGCCGACTTGCTCGGCCAGCGATTCGACCAGGGAGAAGTCGGTGTCCGTAAACGCCAGCTCATCTGCGGGGTTGGCGACTGCGAGGACTGCGATGAGCTCCCCTTGAAAGAGCACAGGTGCGACTATGATTGAGCGCACTTGCAGCGCATGGTCGTCGTGTTGAATGACGCGGGGGTCGTTCATCGCGTCTGCGATGAGTTGGGCGCGCTTGGATTGTGCGACTTGCCCGATCAGCCCCTCACCCATTTTAAATGTCTCGGACTTGAGGATGTTTTCTAGGAATTGTGCTCGAGTCGCCAGTTTGGCGCTGATGCCGGCTGGTAATTTGCGTTGTGGGGGAAACAGGCCTTCGACCGCGATGCCGGTGAGGCTGTCGTCGTCGCCCTTTTCAAAGATGCAGGCGCTCATTGCGCCGGTGCTGAGGATCGCGGCATGGATAATGCGTTGGAACATCGTCGCACGGTCGCTCTCTTCGGCGACGGCTTCGACCATGTTATGCATGAACTCGACCACGATTTGCTTCTCCTGTTGAAGTAGCTGCTTTTCTTGTTGGATTATCTTGATGTGCTTGCGCTTGCCGCTGTAAAGCAACCACATGCCGATGAGTCCGGAGAAAGTTCCAAGGAGAAAAGACATGAGGGTTTAGTTTCTTGGAATGTTTAGCATCTAGGTCAATTGTCGCTGTCTGTTTCGACCTGATTTTTCAGAAAGGCGATAACATCCTGAAACTTGGACGCGTTTTCTGTATCCGCCTGAACAAGGTCTTGGTGTGCGCGAAGCACGTTCTTGGCGTCGGATATCTTGACGTTTTTGAGCGCCGAGAATTCAGCGGCTGAGCCGGTATCGCAGTTTTCGGGTATTTCTTCGGCGATGGTGAGCAGGTTTTGCAGCCCTAGATTGCACACTAGCTCGTGGTTGCGCTGGCCCAGATTGCTGAGAATTAGGACCCCAGCTGGTGTTTGCTTGCGCAGTTCTAGTGCTGTGCCCGCTAGAATGCCGAGGAAGGTGCTGTCCATGCCCTTGCAATTCTCGAAGTCTAGCACGATGCGCCTTTTATTGTCACTTACCATTTGTCCTATGAACTCCCGGAAGGAGTTGCAATTTAGGTAGTTCGCCTTGCCGTTAATCTTGACCACGATGGGGTCAGAGTAGGCGCTTACGAGAAAGGTAGGCTGTAGGGGATTACTCATGCACTGCCGCAAATGATTAGGGTTCTGAAAGGGGTGAAGCGATAGGCTGTAAACAAAATGCAACCATGGTGTTAATAATCAACTTCAATTCTCCTAAAACTGGCAGTCTGCAGTAAGAAAAACGCGATCGCTGCCAGAGGGTGTGTTGATTGTGAACCAACGAACTGATTGTGTGTGCTCGCTTGGGTCGCCCTACAATGCAGTAAATGAGTCGCAAGGCTCGCTTTTACAGCATTGTAGGACAATCGAATTAACTCGCAGCATCGTGACGGATGTCGGCGATTGCGGTTGGTGTCGTTGCGCTTTACCCGAAGTTGTTAGCTCTTGAGGGCGTTTTGGATGGCGTTGAAGTTTGGCAAATCGTGTGGGTCTTCCGCGGATTCGCTGTAGATGATAATGCCATCTTCATCGATGACGAATGCGGAGCGCTTGGAAACGCCCTTAAAGCCCAGCAGGTCTGCGTACAGCACGTCGTAGGCTGCGGAAACGTCTTTGTTGAAGTCGCTTAGGAGCGGGAACTGAAGGTTGTCCGCCTTTGCCATTTGTTCTAGAGCGAACGGGCTGTCGACAGAAATGCCGTAGACCGCGGCGTTCAAATTGGTATATGCAGCCAAGCTGGAGCTGACATCGCACATCTCTTGTACACAGACGCTGGTGAAAGCGAGCGGGAAGAACAGCAGGACGGTCTTCTTTGTGCCGAGGTTGTCGCTTAGCGAGACGTCCTGAAGACCGTCGTCGTTTTTGGTTTTAAGCGTAAATGCGGGAGCTTTGGTTCCGGTTGAAAGTGCCATAGTATTTCGTCTTAACGGTGGTTGTTTGTGGGTGAATGCGCTTAATAAACTGCGGTGCGAGGTTAATGTAAAGTGTCAGATGTGAATGGTCTTAACATAAAGGGTAATTAACCGTAATTTGATGATTAAATTGGCAGGGCTCGAGCAAGCGGTCGCGCCTGACGTGTCGCGCCCAGCAAGCTGACGCACTGCGATGTGGATCGAATCAGCTCCTTCAATTGGTGCCATTCAAGTCAGGTGGCAGCATGCGCGCGACTGTGCGCTGTATTAGCCTAGGACCTTAAAGAAAATGCGTTTGCCCGCCTGGAAGATGAGTTCGCTGTTTGGTCGGGTGATTGTTTTGTTTGGGTCGCTTTGTTTTTGCGCGTCGATTTTGACGCCGCCCTGTTGGACGAGGCGGCGCACCGCGCCTTTGCTTTCGAACAGTTCGGATTGTGCCATTACCTCAAGCAGGGGGCCGCTGTCGTCATCGCCCATCAGGTCGCTCCAGGTGAAAGTGGGCATATCGTCGGGTAATTTATTCTTGGAGAATACTTGTTCAAACTGCTCCAGTTCGCGCTTGCCTGCTTGCATCGAGTGGAATTGCCCCACGAGGGCAGCGGCGAGGTGCTTTTTGGCCGCCATCGGGTGACCTTCCTTGAGTTTGGCGATGTGTGCTTGGTCGAATTCGAGCAGTAGACGGTAGTAGTCCCACATCGTTTCATCGGAGACCGACATGATTTTGCCGAACATTTGCTTGGGGCTGTCGGTAAACGCGATAAAGTTGTCCGCGCTCTTGGACATCTTCTTGCTGCCGTCAAGGCCCACTAGCAGGGGCATGGTGATGACCGCTTGCTCGAGCTTGCCGGCGTCCTTTTGCAACGCGCGGCCGACTAACATGTTGAAGAGTTGGTCCGTGCCGCCGATTTCGACGTCGGCATTGAGCACTAGCGAGTCGTAGCCTTGAATGAGCGGGTACATGAACTCAATCATGGAGATCGGCGCGTTGCTGGCGTAACGCTTGGCAAAGTCGTCGCGCTCCAGCATGCGCGCCACGGTCATCTTGCGGGCGAGCTTCAGGCAGTCTTCGAAGCCCATTTTATCGAACCACTCACTGTTATAGTAGACAGTGGTTTTGTCCTTGTTGAGGACCTTGAAGGCTTGATCGAGGTAGGACTGCGCATTGTCGATAATCTCGTCCTTTGTCAGGACGGGACGTGTATTGGAGCGCCCGGAGGGATCGCCGATCAGGGTGGTGAAGTCGCCGATGATCAGCACCGCTTCATGCCCGAGGTCCTGGAACTGGCGCAACTTGTTAAAGACCACCAGGTGCCCAAAGGTCAGGTCGGGGCGCGTCGGGTCAACGCCGAGTTTGACGCGAAGTCGACGGTTGCCGTGGAGGCGTTCCTCCAGTTCGGCTTCCCCAATGACAGTTTCGGTATTTGTGCGGATGGTTTCAATCAGGCTCATAGCTGTAAATTCAGGAGGATGAAACTGATCCTGTCAGCGATCCCGTAAAGGAAAAAGCGCTAACGAATGGTGATGTAGGGCTCAACCGGGCGGTTGCAGTTGGCGGAAACCACAAAGGAGTCGCGATCAGCACTGGTTTCGAATAGATAGAGCGCGTAGCCACCCCAACCGCCGCCGCAGTATTTGCGGCCGATGCAGCCTTCTGCGTCGGGGAGTTCGGACATGCCCTCCTTAAGCTGAGCAGCGTAGCTGAGGCGGACGGCTTCGCCGAGCTTTGGAATGTTAGCCGCGAGGACAGCATCTTTGGCGGTGGCTCCGGCTTGCTCGATCAGATCGTAGTCGCGTGCATTGTCGGCATTGCCGGGTGTATCGTGCGGAATATCGGTGTAGTGCAGTGCCATGTGGCCGCGTAGGAAGTCGCCGTTGCGCTTAAACTGAAGCACCGGCTTCGGTCCGCTGCGCCACACGCAGAGCCCGGTTTCGCGAATAATGGCCGGGTCTTGCCAGCCCACGCCCATGTTCAGCTCGCTTTCCACGCCGTCGTTGCCGTTGAGCAGTGCCCAGGCACCGCTGCCGCCCAGGCCCGATTTTTGCTCGTAGCCCCAGTTGTTCAGCGAAACCATTGGGGAAATCGCGCAGTTGACGATGAATGTGCCCTCGCGTGCATGACGTGGCACGTCGAGCCAGCCACCGCCGAAATCAACGCGCAACGGCGCTACGGCAGGCGTGCGGATGTTGCGCACGATCGAGCTGGAGGATACCGGTGTGAATTGCGGTGGTGTTTTGGGCAGCGCTACGTATTCCGCGTCCACTTCGGCGCACAGGGCGCGTTTGATGTCGGTATATTGGTCATCTTCGGTAACTGCCAGCACGTGCGGGCGGATTTTTAAAAAGTGTTCCTTGAAGTCCAGTCCGAGCTCTTCGCAATCGCCGATCACGACTTGGTCGATGACTTCGAGGGCAGTCATCAGTGCTAGTTTGTGGTCCTGCGGGATCGAGGTGCGGCGTTTTTTGTGCTCCCATAGCACGGCGTCCGAGGCGAAGCAAACGGTGAGGTGATCGCCGAGCGCTTTGGCTTCGCGAAAGAATTGAATGTGCCCTGCGTGGAGGATGTCGTAGCAGCCAGAAATGAATACTTTTTTCATGTGAGACTTTTGGGGTTCTGCGGTAGGTCTGTGAAAATGTAGATTTAAGCAAGTGCGAGTTGCTTTGGGAGTTTACCTTATTGAATGCTGTAGTATCAGAGTGCGATGTTTAAGTCGATAAATCCGGCAACCGGGCATGTCATGGAGACATATCCTCCGCTTTCTGCTAACGCTGCAAGGCAGTGCGTTCGCAATGCTGGCTCGGCTGCGAAGCTGTGGGCGCAGGTAGACGTGAGGACGCGCGCAGCTACGCTCGAACGCCTGGCGCTGTTGTTGGAGTCGGAGCAAGAGGACTACGCTCAGTTGATTACCCGCGAAGTGGGCAAGCCGCTGGTCGAAGCACGTGCAGAGTTGGGGAAATGTGCTTTATTGTGTCGCTACTATGCGGCACATGCGCCGGGCTTTTTGGCGGATGAGCAGATTAACGCTGCGGCAAAAGAAAGCTACCTTAGTTATCAGCCGCTCGGCGTGGTGTTGGGCATTATGCCCTGGAATTTTCCTTTTTGGCAGGTGTTTCGTTTTGCGGTGCCGGTGCTGACTGCGGGCAATGGCTGTTTGCTTAAACATGCGCCCAATGTGACGGGTTGTGCGCTGGCCATCGAGGCGCTGTTTCTTGATGCCGGTTATCCGCAGCATGTCTTGAGCGCGTTGCCGATCGAGATCGATCAAATTGGGGCGGTTATTGAGGATGACGTGGTGCAGGGTGTTGCGTTGACCGGTAGTGAGCGCGCGGGGTCTGCAGTGGCTGCGGCGGCCGGGCGGGCGATTAAGAAGAGCGTGCTGGAGCTCGGTGGCAGTGACCCCTACTTGATATTGAAAGATGCCGATCTCGATCTGGCGGCAGCCAAATGCGCGCAGAGCCGGCTGAATAACTGTGGGCAGACCTGCGTTTCCGCAAAGCGCTTTGTAGTGCAGCAGGAGGTGCTGCAGCCGTTTACCGACAAGCTGATTGTTGAAATGGCGAAACGTCGTATGGGTGACCCCACGGACGAAGCGCACACGCTCGGGCCCATGGCGCGTGAGGATCTACGCGCCAATTTGCACCGTCAAGTGGTTGACAGTGTGGCCGCCGGCGCGACGCTGCGGCTGGGCGGTGAAATTCCGCTGCGGGCGGGGTGGTTCTATCCGCCGACCGTGCTCACGGATGTGCGGCCGGGGATGCCCGCTTTTGAGGAAGAGGTCTTCGGCCCTGTCGCAGCCGTGGTCGCCGTGGCGAGCGAGGATGAAGCTGTACGCCTCGCCAATCAGTCTGCCTATGGCCTGGGCGCTGCGGTGTTTACTCGCGATGTTGAGCGGGGTAAGCGCCTGGCCGCTCAGCTCGAATGCGGTACCTGTTTCGTCAACGATTTGGTGAAGTCTGACCCGCGCCTGCCGTTTGGTGGCATCAAACGCAGTGGTTATGGACGCGAGCTGGCAAAGTCAGGCATTCGCGAGTTTGTAAATGTGAAGTCGATTTGCGTGGGGTAGTGCGTGCAATTGGGGAGTGCAGGGAGATTGGCTGTGCTTGGCTTGCGGATTACTGCGGTTCCCAAGGTTTGTCGACAGACCGAGCAAAGGCTGCTTCCTGCTGGTCGCACACAAAAAAACGTGCCGAATGTGTCGACACGTTTTTGAAAGGATCGGCGGTGGATACGCCGTCGGAAGGCTAGGCGAAGAACTTTACGAGCGCCTCTTCGGTGCCCAGGTATTGGCCGTCCTTGAAGATTTGCGGTGCGCTCTCGTCACCGGCGATCGCTTTGAGACCTGCGAGGGTGATGTCCTTGCCGACGACGATTTCTTCGAACGGGTAGGCTTTCTCGATCAGAAGCGCCTTGGCCTTTTCGCAGTGGGGGCAGCCGACTTTGGTAAAGATAGCCATAGGCTCTTGGATCTTCACCTCGGGCGCCAGGTAGCTGAGCATAGTGTCGGCGTCGGAGACTTCAAAGGGGTCGCCGGGCTGATTGGGCTCGACGAACATTTTTTCAATGGTGCCGTCGGCCACATACATCGAGTAGCGCCACGAGCGTTTGCCAAAGCCGAGGTCGTTTTTGTCGACCAGCATGCCCATTTGCTCGGAGAACTCGCCGTTGCCATCTGGAATGACGGTGATGTTCTCTGCCTCTTGATCCTTTTTCCAGGCATTCATGACGAAGCCGTCATTGACCGAGACGCAGACGATTTCATCGACGCCGTGTTGTTTGAAGAGCCCGGCTAGCTGGTTGTAGCGTGGAAGGTGTGTGGCTGAGCAGGTCGGTGTGAATGCGCCCGGCAGTGAAAATACGACGACGTTCTTGCCGGAGAATAAGGACGTGCTGTTGATGTCGATCCATTCATCGCCTTCGCGCGTGCGGAAAGTGACGTTGGGGATGGAGGTGCCTTCTTTGCTTTGTGTCATAGTAAATAGTATTCAGGTCTATTGTTTAGAATGAAATTCGGTAAACTGTTGTCGGAGCCAAATTGTTCAGCATTTCAGTCGCGGTTTACTCGCAGTCTGAATGTGGGTGCATCTCTGCGGTTGCAGGGATGCACCATTGTCGTGGGGCTGAGCCTTTGCCAGACGGGCTACATTTTCTTCTTGGTGTAGGCGATCAATTGACGGGCGATCGGAATGCGGCGATACACGATGTCGGTCGGGTCCCAGTAATCTTGATGAAAAATGACTTGGCCGTCGCTGTTGTAGCGGATGTGCGACATACCAATGGATTCTTCCCAAGTGCCTGGCGCGGTGCTTTTGAAGTCGAGACGCATAGTCCAGTCGATGTAGAACTCGCCGCCGCTGCGAATGAAGCGGTTAAATATGAATTCTGCCGCGGCGAGCGGTTCCAAGCCGCTGAGCATGTATTCTCGGATGTCATCGGCGCTTGAGAGCTGCTTAAACGCGTCGCGAAAGTAGACATCGGCTGCATACACTTGAGTCGTCTTGTGCTCCAAATTCTCATGCGTGTATTGCGTGAATAAATCTTCAATGCCGGCGAGCATCGCGCGTTCTTCGGCCGTACCGGCTGCCGGTAGTTGGTAGTCTGCAGGATCGGTGCGCGCGAGGGCGGCCTTGTAGGCTGAGTCGGGGACGGTTTGCGTGTGCATGTCAGGTGATGAATTGAGGCAAGCAGTCAGCGTGAGCACCACAGCAAGACAGCTAAGAAGAAGGAGGATACGTTGAGCCATAGTTTCAATTAAACGAATAAGGCGGCGTGCCATTACAAATAATTCGTCAGGCTGTAAGTTTTTGATTGCCTGTGCGTTGATTGCTTCAACCCGTAAATTATGCAACACACTGCCACAAATTCCAGTCCGTCTGAATCACGATTAAAAATTGCCGTCGTCGGCTGTGGCGTCGCTGGTCTGACCGCGGCGTGGTTGCTGAGTCGCCGGCATGAGGTGCACCTCTTTGAGAAAAATGACTATGCAGGCGGCCACACGCGCACGCTGACCGTGCCGGATGGTCCGGATGCGGGCACTGCTGTGGACACCGGTTTTATTGTGATGAATCATCGCAATTATCCGCACTTTACTGAAGTGCTGCGGCAACTTGGAGTCGAATTGGCCGAGAGCTCAATGACGTTTAGCTACTACGACCGTGCCAGTGACTACGGTTATTCCGGCAATACGTTCGGCTCGTTGTTTCCAAAGCCGAGTTATTTCTTTAAGCGCCAGCACTTGAGTCTAATGAAGGATCTCTGGCGTTTCGCTCGCATCGGTTATCGTGATCTGAATTCCGGCTACCTGAACGGTAAGACCTTGGGCGAGTATTGCGCGGAGCGCGGATTTGGTGGTGCGTTCTTGGACAACTATCTGTATCCGATGGGTGCCGCGATTTGGTCGTCGCCGGTCGCGCAGATGGCGGCGTTTCCGGCCCAGCCCTATTTACATTTTTTGGAGAATCACGGCTTGCTGCGGCTGACCAACCGGCCGCAGTGGAAATATGTGGCGGGCGGTAGCCGCACCTATGTGCGGGCGATGCTACAGAGCTTTCAACGCCAGCCGTTACTTTCGACTGCGCCACAGTGTATTCGCCGCACGGACTCGGGGGTGGTGCTGCAAATGCCCGACGGCGAAGCGCGCCACTTCGACCACGTGGTAATCGGGGCGCACGCCGATGAGGCGCTGAAGTTGTTGGCCGATCCCAGCGCCAGTGAGCAATCGCGACTTGGCCCGTGGCGCTATCAGCCGAACTCGGTGGTGCTGCACACCAGCCGGACGCATCTGCCACCCGATCCAAAGTTGTGGTCGTCGTGGAATTTTATCCGCGAAGCATCTCACCAAGCTTCGCAACCGGTCGCGGTCAGCTACTACATGAATCGCTTGCAAAATTTAAATACCCAGCGGGATTACGTGGTAACCTTGAACGCGGCCGAGGCGATTCCAGAGTCACAGATCATTAACAGCACAACGCTGACGCATCCGCTCTATTCGTTTGAAAGTATGGCAACACAGCCTAAGTTAGAAGCGATGAATGGCGAAATGAATACATGGTTCTGTGGCAGTTATTTCGGCTATGGTTTCCATGAAGATGCGGTGCGCTCTGCGGTGCAGGTGGCGCAGGGCTTTGGCATCGAATTATGAGTTGGCACTCGCAGGTATACCGGGGCGAGGTGATTCATCAACGCATGGGGCCAGTGCCACATGTGTTTTCTTATCCGTTTACCTTCTTTGCTTTCGATTTAGCTGAGCTGGATCGGTTGGGACAGCAGGTGAGCTGCTTCAGTCACAATCGGCCCGGTTGGCTGCGTCTCAACGATCACGACTATCTGCGTGGTGAGCGCCGGCCAATTGCACAGCAGTTGCTTGCCTACTTGGGCCCCGAGCTCGAGGGGCAGCACACGCGCTTAGTGACCTCGCCGCGCTTGCTGAACTACGCGTTTAACCCTGTCAACTTTCACTTGCGCATGCAAGGTGACGTGCTGTTGGCGGTGGTCGCCGAAGTGAACAACACTTTTGGGGATCGGCACGTCTATCCCTTGACGGAGCTGCAGGTCGGCGAACGTCCGCATTGCTGGACCGCTCGATGTCCTAAGGATTTTCACGTGTCACCTTTTAACGATATGACGGGCGAGTATCATTTTACCTTCCAAGTCGAGCAGCAGGCGCTGTGTTTGGGGGTGGACTTGTACCGTGATGGTGAATGTGTGTTGAAAACGTGGATGCGTGGCACGGGCGCTGCGGTGACGGCAGCGAATATCACACGCTACGCCTTGCTGCATCCCTTCGATACCGCGCTCAACAGCATGCCGCGGATTCTGTGGCAGGCCGCGTTGCTGTATTTTAAAAAGAAACTACCGCTCTACCTCCGCCCTTTGCCGGATTCCCCGCAGACAGTGATTGACCGTGATCAACCATCAGAGCCGCATTCAGTGGTTTAATCCTTCAGACGTGGATTGACCTGCGCGGCGAATCACTTCTATGGTGACTGCTGCATGGCAGAACTGAGTCACCCTAAAGTAGAAATCGCGCAACCTGATACTTGGGTGGATCGCTACGGTAATTATCTGTTCGCATACGCCATGTCACGGTTACGCAACCGCGAGGCCGCATCGGACTGTGTGCAAGACACCTTCTTGGCAGGGATTAAGTCGCTGGACCGCTTTGATGGTAGCCGCGATATTAAATTTTGGCTGCGCGGCATCATGCACAACAAGATTGTCGATCAGATCCGCAAGTCGATCAAAGAGAACAAGGTGAACATCGACAATGAGGATGAGGCGTTGTTGGAAAGCTTCTGGTTTAGATACAGCGGGATCGCGACCACCAACCCGGAGCCGTGGCAGTTCAATCCGCGCAAGGCCTACGACAATACTGAGTTCTGGGACGTGTTTAAGACCTGTATTGACCAAGTTAAGGAGCCGGCGCGTCAGGCTTTCGTGCTCCGTATGCTGGAAGATTTGAAAACAGAAGAAGTGTGTAAGGTCATGGACATTACCCCGAACTATCTGTGGGTCCTGCTACACCGAGCGAGGCAGCAACTTAAAGTTGCACTCGAACAAAAATGGACTGGTAAAGATGTTAAATAGTTCAAATTCCAATGCTTACCTGTAAACAAGTTTCAAATACCTTATCCGAAGAGGATTATGAAAAGCTGAGTCCTTTACGAAAGTGCTTGCTGAAGCTGCATGTGAAGCTGTGTATTTTCTGCGGTACATTTAACCGTCAAGTGATGGATAACCAAGACATGTGCCGCCACTTTATGGCGCATGAGGAGTCCTCCCCGAATCAGGCGGCACTAGATGAGGATAAGAAGGATGAGCTCAAAGCCCTGCTGGCCGCGCATTCTACAGGCGTTAAAGAAGACTGAGGCGTTTGCCGCGAAGCCTCCCCTGCGAGCGCTTACTTCGCGCCGCGTTGTAGCACCACATGCTGCACGTCGATCAGTCCCGCTGCGAAGCCCGCTTCGCAATAGCTCAAATAGTAGTTCCACTTGCGGCAAAATTCGGCGTCAAAGCCCAAGCGGTTCACTTCGGCTTGATTGGCATTAAAATCGACTGCCCAGCGGTGTAGGGTTTCGGCGTAATCTTTACCAAACGGCTCCATTGCGAGCACAGCCATGTCGCCGGCTTGGCTGACATTGTGTTTAATTGCGTTAGGAGAGGGTAAATGACCGCCCGGGAAGATGTATTTCTGTATCCAGTCGCAACTGCGGCAATAGCGCTCATAGCGCTCATCCGGAATCGTGATGCCTTGTATTACCGCCCTAGCGCCTGGTTTGAGTGATTGTTGGATGATCTGAAAATAGCTTTCGAGATATTCATGCCCGACGGCTTCAATCATCTCGCACGAGAACACCGCATCGAATTGCCCCTCCAGGGTACGATAGTCCTGCAGCGCAATCTCCACTTTGTCGGCAATGCCCGCTTGCTCAAAGCGGGCTTTTGCGTAGTGAAATTGTTCGTCGGACAACGTGATGGTTTTTACGCGGCAGCCTCGTTCTGCCGCGCGTTGTGCCAAGGCGCCCCAGCCGGAGCCGATTTCCAGCACGTGGTCGCCCGCTTTTAGTTCGGCCAAGTCCAAAATACGGTCGATTTTATTCCATTGCGCTTGTTCCAGTGTTTCGGCTTGCGAGTGGAACAGTGCGCTGGAGTACGTCATCGTCGGGTCGAGAAACGTCTCGTAAAATGCATTACTTAAATCGTAGTGCTCTTGAATGTTCTCGCGGCTTTGCTCCAGTGTGTTGCGCCGCGCACGATGGTAGAGCTGATTCATCTTCTGCGCCACAATGGAGAAGCCGTACTGCACGCGGCCTAGCTCGCGGTGGTTGTTGGCCAATAAGGTTAACAGCTTGCTCAGATCCGAAGTGTTCCACAGCCCCGCCACATAGGCTTCGCCCAGTCCCACACTCCCGCCGGCAAACACTTTTCTGAAGAAGGCGGCATCCTTAATTAGTAGCTCGGTCGGTGCGTCGTCTGCCTCGCCGAGCTGGACGCACGCGCCACTTGGAAAGTAGATCCGCAGGCAACCACCTTGAAGCTGTCCCAATGCGCGTAGAAATAGTCGTTCAAAAAGATTCGGACGCGGGCTATCGGGCAGCGGAAAAGGTTGGGGACTACTGGAGGCTAGTGATGTGGTTTCCATGGGAAAAAGGTATTCGTGGTTTGTTGGTAGCGTGTGTACTGCGCACCGCGTGATCGCAGGGAAGAACGTTCTGCATAGGGTACACCGGTGATGAAGCGCAGAAAGATGTACATGCTCAGCGGGCCCAGTAGAGCAACGGGCCACATGTTGGAGCTCAAGGCAAAGCTTACATAGGCCCACCAGTGCAGCCACTCGAAGAAATAGTTGGGGTGACGCGAGTAGCGCCACAAGCCATTTTGGCAGACTTGCCCGCGGTTGGCTTCATCTGCGCGAAAGATAGATAGTTGCCGATCTGCGATTGATTCGCCTGCCAAGCTGCACAGCGCGATTGCCAGTCCCAGCCAGTCGGTCCATGCCCAGTTGCCCGGCGCTTGCATGGCAATGCCAACGGGGATGACGAACAAAGCGACTAGAAGTATTTGCGCTAGGAAGAGCGGATAGTAATTGCGCAGCGCACGTTCACCCCAGTGCGCGGTTAAATAAGCATAGCGCGGGTCTTCTTTGCGCGGCAATACACGATGTTGGAGCAAGTACAGTGTCAAGCGGCCAGACCAAAGCAGAAGCACGCCGAGCACCACACCACTACGCATCGACGTTTCAGGCAAGTGGCACAGGTAGGCGATGGCGGCCACGCCGAGTCCCGCGGACCACACCACATCTATCAGCGCCATGACTTTGATACTGCGCGCGATCCAATACGCGAGTGTCGCTGCCGCACAGCCGAACCCAAGCAAGCTGAGCCAATAGGTGTTCAAGCGTGGCCTTCGTCTTGTTTGCGGCTCTCAGCCTCGGCGTAGATCTTCTCCGGGTACACTTGAAGATCCCATACCAGGCCGAGTTTTTCTAGGCCGCGCAGCAATAAAAAGGAGAGATCCAGCTCCCACCAATACATCCCCTGGCGGGCGGACAGCGGCCAGCGGTGGTGGTTGTTGTGCCAGCCTTCGCCGAAGGTGAGAAGTGCGATCCAAAAGCTGTTGCGGCTTTCATCGTTATTGTTGAAGCGTTTCTTGCCGATAATGTGCGTGACCGAGTTCACGCAGAAGGTTACGTGATAGACCAGGATCGTGCTGAGGAAAAACCCCCACATTACCAGCTGGATTCCGCTGGTGTTGAGTTGTGGATAGGCGGCGTTTAGGCCGCTGCCCAGTGCGTAGAGCACGCCGATCAGGGACAACACCGGCAGAATATGAAAGCGATCAATGAAGCGAAGCTCTGGGTATTTGTTCAAGTCCTTGATCCGGTCATGCTGGATGGAACCGTAGGCGCGGCACAAGATCCAACCAATGTGCGCCCAGAAGGCACTGTTGACCACCGGCGAGTGAATGTCTTCTGGCTGATCCGAGTGCTGATGATGGTGGCGGTGGTTGGCTGCCCACCACATGGGTCCGAGCTGGGCCGCAGAGGTGCCGACCCATGCCATAATAAATTGAAAGACGCGGCTGGTTTTGAACGAGCGATGCGAAAAGTAGCGATGAAAGCCAGCGGTCAGTGCGAAGACACGTACCACATAAGTGATGCTGAGCACGATGACCGCCGTCCAACTGAAGCCGGTAAATAGCACGCCGAGCGCTAAAAGGTGCATGATGAGGATCGGCGAAGAGGCCATCAGTAGGCGGTTGTCTTCATCGTCCAAAGCGTGTTTTATGATTTCACTGAGTTTATTCATAATATCCTACTAGTGAACGGGTGTGAATTTAGAACCTTACAGCAATTTATTTAAGTAAGTTTCTCGGTATTGCATGCGATTGTTGTGAACAATGGCTAAAATGCATCAACTTTACCGCGAGCAGCTTATCGACACTGACCTTGAGACGGCGTGGGACTTCATAAGTTCCCCAAAAAATCTCGATGCGATTACTCCCAAGGACATGGTGTTCGAGATCGTGTCAGAACTCCCTGACAGAATGTTCGATGGCCAATTGATCGAGTATCGTGTCGGCATTCCATTGCTCGGTCGCCAGACTTGGGTGAGTGAGCTCAAGCACATCCGTCACGGGCATTCATTTGTCGATGAGCAGCGCATCGGTCCCTACAATTTGTGGTATCACTACCACGAAGTTAGCATGCACGGCAGCGGCGTGCGCTTCGTGGATCGCGTAAATTATGTACTGCCCTTAGGCCCTCTTGGGGCGATCGCCCAGCAGTTGTACGTGAAGAGTCAGTTGCAGTACATTTTTGACTACCGCGAAGTGGCGATGCACGAGCAATTAAGCTGTGACTCGACCGCTACGCAGTAGTCAGTGTCGCAAGCAACTTGAAGTTGCTCAGTTATAAGCGCTAACCTACAGTCGCTGACGTACCGCTTCGTAGAGAATCACGCCAGCCGAAACAGAGACGTTTAGACATCCGACGGTGCCCGCCATCGGTAGGCTGACCAAGTGGTCGCAGTGGTCACCGGTCACTTTACGCATGCCCCATCCTTCGCTGCCGAGAATGATTGCAGTCGGCTGGTTGAGGTTCACATCATAGAGCGAATCCTGGCCTTTTTCCGAAGTACCGATCAGTTGAATCTCTTGGTCGATGAATTTGCGCAACAGTTGTCCGATGTTTTTAATGCGCAGGAACGGCACGTCGTCCGCGCCCCCACAGGAAATGTCGCGCACCGTTGGTGTGATGCCACAGGCGCCTTTGACCGGGGCCAGCACCGCCGTCACGCCAGCACCGGATGCCGTGCGCAGGCAAGCGCCCAGATTGTGGGGGTCTTGCACGCCTTCAAGAATCAGGATGAGTGGATTGTCGGTGCGCTCGATTAGGTCGAATAGGTCGTCTTCGTTTTCAAGATAGACGATGGTGGGGCCCTTCGAATGGCGAGGGGGACGTTTGATTTTATTAATTGAATTGCGACCCATGATTTTGAAACGGTGATGAAGCGCGTCTAGCGCGGAGAGAATGAATTGGAGCGATGTGCTCGGTTGAGGCGTAAAGGTGCGTCTATGATTTGAACTGGCTCGTTTGATCCTCGCTGTTCGGATCGAGGCCGATGACGTGCCAGCCTTTTTCGGTTAATACGCGACCTTGAGCGGTGCGTTGAATGTAACCTTCTTGAATCAGGAAGGGCTCGTGGACCTCTTCGAGTGTGTGGGCTTCTTCGCTGACCGCCACTGCCACGGTGCCAAGTCCGACGGGGCCGCCGCGGTAATTTACCGCCATCACGCGCATCACTTGCTTGTCCATTTCGTCGAGCCCGCGCATGTCGATTTCGAGCAGTTCGAGTGCGGCAGCAGCCATAACTTGCGTGATTACGCCATCGCCGCGTTGCTGTGCGTAGTCGCGGCAGAAGTTGACCAAGTTGTTGGCGATACGCGGCGTGCCACGTGCGCGGCGGGCGATTTCAGCCGCACCGTCGGTGTCGAACTCGACATCGAGCAGGCCGCAGGTGCGCTCGATGATGCCTTGTAAGGTCTTGTGATCGTAGTAGGCTAAGCGCGATTGCAAGGTGAAGCGGCTGCGCAGTGGCGCGGTGAGCAGCCCCATGCGAGTCGTCGCGCCGAGTAGTGTGAAGCGCGGCAGGCTGAGGCGCACGCTGCGGGCGTTCGGCCCTTGATCGATCATTATGTCGATGCGGAAATCTTCCATCGCCGAGTAGAGGTACTCTTCCACCGTTTTAGGAATGCGGTGGATTTCGTCGATGAACAGAATGTCGCCTTCGCTCAGATTGGTGAGTAGGCCGGCCAAATCGGCCGGCTTGTCGATCACCGGACCGGAGGTAATACTGACCTTGCGTCCCATCTCATGGCCGAGGATTAGCGACAGGGTCGTTTTGCCCAGCCCCGGAGGACCACTGAGCAGGATATGATTGAGCGGTTCCTCGCGATCGCGTGCCGCGCCCACCATTACCTGCAGACGTTCGATCGTCTTCGGTTGCCCCGCAAAGTCATCGAACGACAGCGGCCGGAGCATCGATTCTTCCGAACTGATCGGTTCGATCAGTGCTTGCTCGATAAAATCGGTGCCGGTGGGGGGATCATTCGGAGGTAAAGACATCTTGCGGTATACTTGCCAGCAACGAGCAGGTTTCAACCCGCAACTTACTCTTCTAGTAGCTCTCTGGGCATGTCGTTTTCGCTCAATCGCTCGATCTTTGCGCCGATGGCCGATAGCTTTTTTTCAAAGCGCTCGTAGCCGCGATCGAGGTGGTAGATGCGTTGAATCCAGGTGTCACCTTCGGCTGCGAAGGCAGCCAAGATGAGGGCTGCAGAGGCGCGTAGGTCGGAGGCCATGACGGGTGCTCCAGACAATTTGGACGGGCCTTTGATAATCGCGCTCGCACCTTCCATCGCGATGCCGGCGCCCATGCGTTGCAGCTCGGGCACATGCATGAAGCGGTTCGGGTAAATGCGTTCGGTGATAATCGAGATGCCGTCGGTCTGCGTCATCAACGCGCCGAGTTGTGCTTGCAAATCAGTGGGGTAGCCAGGGTGTGGCAGGGTGATGACATCGACCGGCTTGAGTGAGCCTTCGTAGGGCAGCACGCGAATGCTGTCTTCAGTCAACTCCAGCGGCAGGCCGGCTTCTTCGAGCTTGTCGAGAAAGGCACTAAGTAGTTTGGGCGCGATGCCTTTGACGGTGACGTCGCCGCGGGTAATGGCGGCGGCGACCACGAAAGTGCCGGCTTCGATGCGGTCGGCGATGACCGAGTGCTCGCAGCCATGCAGCTTGTCGACGCCGGTAATGGTCAGTTCGGGGCTAACGATGCCGCTGATCTGAGAGCACATTTTGAC
>Ga0115568_10000829_pt1 | contig 22589 bp, 13 predicted proteins | sample COGITO_mtgs_1204_FD_87296 | JGI IMG/M metagenome (GOLD analysis project Ga0115568, IMG submission 87296) | Pelagic marine microbial communities from North Sea - COGITO_mtgs_120426 | ecosystem: Environmental > Aquatic > Marine > Epipelagic | place: Germany:Helgoland, sampling site Kabeltonne...
GTATTTTTTTGTACAACACTTTAGTTATTTGAAATAATGCTAGCAAGTGAATCATGTACTTGGTTGTTTGTTGCACGTTGCTCAAAAATTGAAACTAATATCGTTTTACGAAACTATTCTTTTATAACTTTTTCTGTGAAAATTTATATTTATCTAATTGCTTTATTAAATTTTATAAATGCTCAAATAGTATTGCCATCATTTCATGGCGTACATAAGCCACACTCCTCTGTTAGCTCATCAGGTTCCCAGACTTTTAGCTACACTGGCTCACAACAAACTTTTACCGTACCGTCTGGTGTAACCACAATTACAATTAAAGCTTGGGGTGGGCAAGGAGGTATGTATAATTCTAGTTGGGGTGCAGGCAAAGGAGGATATTCAACTGGTACTTTAAACGTATCATCAGGAGAAACCCTTTATATTTATGTAGGTGGACAAGGTAATTCATCCGGATCAAATGTACAAATATCTGGAGGTTTTAATGGTGGTGGTTATGCTAGAGGATATACTAACGGTGCATATGCTGGAAGTGGTGGTGGCGCAAGCGATGTTCGTTCCAGTGGAAATGCTTTAACAAATAGAGTTATTGTTGCTGGTGGAGGCGGTGGAGCAGGAGGATACATTTCTTATGTTTTGAATGGAGGCTATGGAGGTGGAAGCACTGGCGGTACTGGTGACCCTTGGAGGAGTAATTATAATGGTGGCAGTGGTGGGACGCAATCAGCAGGTGGTGCGCAGGGTAGCAACAGTACTTATGATCAAGATGGAAGTTTAGGACTAGGAGGAAATCAAACAGCTACTAGAGGTAATTGGAATGGTAGTGCAGGAGGAGGTGGCTATTATGGTGGTGGCTCTGGTGGTGCTGTTGGTGCCGGTGGCGGCGGCGGTTCTGGTTATGTTGGTGGTGTATCTAGCGGATCAACTATTGCAGGAAACGCATCTATGCCAGATCCAGATGGAGACACTATGACTGGTAGAGAAGGCAATGGACTAGTTGTTATATCATGGTAATTTTTATTTAAATCATTTTGTTAATTAATTTTTTATTTTCTCATGTCAGGTGGTGATGAGAGAACTAACCTCTTAGTACTATTTAGTACAAAAATACACCTTTCACGACAATCTCGTAAGCGGACTTAAAATCCGTTGGTAGCAATACCGTGCCGGTTCGAGTCCGGCCCCGGGTACGCGACGAGAAACCTCACTTTTAGTGGGGTTTTTTACTTTATACCTAAATTTCATAGTTTTATATATACTGGTTTTTATAGTTCTCTACTTTATTTTATGAGCACCACACTAGCTTTTCTCAGCCGTTTGATAAAGTTTATTAGTAATTCTTTTAGCTCTATATGTCGAAAAATAAACTCAATAATTATTATAATAAATCTATACTATATCCCTAATTTAAAATGTCTTATCAATTAGTTAAAAAACTACAAGGAGTCTTAATTATGAAAAGAACAATTTTATTCATTTTTTCTCTTTCATTATGTTTTGCTGCCGAAGGCTTCCAGAATAAAACAAATAATTACCTAAAGAAGCTTCAACATAAATACAACATTTATGCACCTGAGGATTTAAAAAGATTTAGATCGCAATCTAATTCAAGCGAGCGTTCTAATTTTATTATGGATATGGACAATTTAGTTGGCCAATGGAAAATGGATCCTGCCGAAGTTGGCACATTTGTAACGGTAGGAACAAATCAAAATATTCCAAATATGCTTTCTTTAATGGGAATGGATACTGCCAATGGAGGTATTAGTGTTATTAATAGTGAATACGATACTGAACTATTTTATTTAGTTTATGGAGACCTTATGAATCTAGGGGATGAAGAAGATGAAGAAAATCGCGATATCGATGAAGATGACTATACTTATGGACCTCGAATTGGCGCCTATTTAACTGATTTAGATCCTACTAGTGGCAGTATATATTTTGATGAAACTGATACAACTGCAAATATTACGTTCATTGATGTTCCTTTATATGATAATTCAGATGCATTAAACACATTTCAAATTCAGCTTTTTTATGGTACGAATAAGATAGTAATTACTTACCAAGATCTCTTTTTAACTGGCGCAAATGTTGCTGATGCTGCTGGCGGTTTGGCCATAGGAATTGGAGATGGTAATGGGGAATTTACCAACGTAGATCTCAGTGAATCTTCTGGCGAGTCTTTTTTAGTCCCAATTGAGGGTTTTTCTGGAATAAATGAGTTAGATATGGCCTATAAAAAGATAACATTTATACCAAATGATGATTTTTCTGAATACTCTGTTAGTGCTGATACTGTTTCCAATCTTGAAGGAGAGTATTCAAATGAGATTGAAGTAGAAGATGATGATTATTCATTCCAGGAATTGTCATCAGAATTTGTTTTTTATGGCGAAGGATGGAACCAAATTTATGTTAATAATGATGGTAACATAGGATTTGAAAATGGCGATGAAACTTGCGTCTGTTGGGATTGCGAAGATGGTGATGGGCAATGCGCTGCAAAATATTTAGCTGGTGGTTCTGGTAGTGGTAATGATGACTCAGATGATCCTGATTTTATCATTATGAATTTTGACTTTAATGATATTTTTGCTTTTATATTTGGATTTCCTATTGATGGAGTAGATAATCCTTTCATGGTTTCCGTCTTCGTAGATCAAGGAATAGTGCTTGCGCAAGGTCTTACGCCTTTCGGTGAAGAACCCGATATATTCTCATCGAACGCGGATAATTTTTCTAATTATGTAAGCGTAGATACAAATAATTACATGGTTACATTTAACTACCTTAACCTTTATAATTCAAACGGGTCTGTAGTTGCTACTTTAGATGGTTCTATTGGCCCTAAAATGGTTGAACTCTTAGCTGGTGTTGAAACAAAACTTCCTTCAATGTTTTTAGAAGATATAATGGAAAATGAAGAACCTACATATATGAATTTCTTTGAAGATTCGACAGGAAATGAAATAAACACATTTGAGGACATTGATGGCCAAGAAATGATTGATACCTTAGACTTTTATTGGTATGCCAGCGCAGATTCTTTATATATAATTGACTTTGAGGATTACAACTACCAGGAAGGTGATTGGGATTCTTATTTTTATCAACAAAGTGCTGATACATTAATCCTTGGTATTAAAGAATATCCATGTGAAGATTATTCAGCCTATTATGGTAGCATGGATGATTGCGTACGAATGGTGGCGGACTCAATGCCATTACCTATGCTTTCTGGATTGGAAAACGTCAATAGCTTTTATATGACTATGGAGAGGAAGATGACACGTGTGTCAACAGTGTCAACCACCCCAAATTTAGAAACCCTGCCTGGAAAATTTGCGCTTTATCCAGCGTATCCTAATCCTTTTAATCCAAATACGTCTATATCATATGAGCTTCCTACAGATGGTATGGTTTATTTAGCAATTTATGATGTAATGGGTCGTAAAGTAAGTACACTAGTGTCATCAAAAATTCAACGCGCTGGATATCACCATGTTACATGGAATGCAACCAACAATTTAGGTCAGTCTGTTGCTGCTGGAATGTATATCTATACGATTCAGGCAGGAGATTTTAGAGAAACTAGAAAGATGATATTGCTAAAATAGCAATTCATAAAAAAGCAATTATTTCTTTTTAAAAGAATGATATAGTTTCAAGACGATTTACAAAAGAAGGAGGCAAAGCCCTTTATTTAAAAACAATTACCTCCTTCATTAGCTATATCATAATCACTTTTAAACGGAAGGAAGTCCCGATAGTGCCATACCAATCTCTTCATCTGAATATTCCTGATCAAATAACTTGCCCTCAAAGTAATCTGTATAAGCTTGCATATCAAAGTTCCCATGTCCACAAAGGTTAAAAAGAATCGTTTTATTTTCACCGCTTTCTTTAGCTCTTAAAGCCGCCTCTATAGCACCCTTCACAGCATGGTTCGCCTCAGGAGCTGGGATAATACCTTCATTCTTAGCAAATAAGAGTCCGGCTTTGAAAACATCTAACTGCGTATATGATTCTGGATTAACATATCCGTTATTAACTAAATGACTTACAATAGGAGCCATTCCATGATACCTCAAACCACCGGCATGAAAACCAGAAGGTATAAAGTTTGAACCAAGTGTATGCATCTTTACTAGAGGAGTCATTCCACCTGTATCTCCAAAATCATAAGCAAACTTACCTTTAGTTAAACTAGGACATGCAGAAGGTTCTATTGCCCTTAATTCAATACTTTCATCATTTCTAAGTGATTTACCAAGGAAAGGAAAAGCAATACCTGCAAAGTTACTTCCACCTCCAGTACAACCAACTATGGTATCAGGATATTCTTCGATACTTGCTAGTTGTTCCATTGCTTCCTGTCCTATGATTGTCTGATGTGTTAGAACATGGTTCAGAACAGAACCAAGAGCATACTTTGTATTTGAATCTGTAACACATTTTTCAACTGCTTCAGAAATAGCTATTCCTAAGCTCCCAGTTGAATCTGGAGTTTTCGCTAATATCTCTCTACCGACTTCAGAATACTTAGAGGGACTGGCTATACAGTTTGCACCGTAAGCCTCCATCATTGCTCTTCTGTAGGGTTTTTGATTGTAACTTACTTTTACCATGAAAACATCAAGATCTATTCCAAACTTTGCGCAAGCAAATGCCAATGAGCATCCCCATTGACCTGCACCTGTTTCTGTTGTCAACTTTTCAATACCCTCTCTTTTATTATAATATGCTTGAGCGATCGCCGTATTTGGTTTATGGCTACCAGTTGGGCTAACACCTTCATATTTATAGTATATTTTTGCTGGTGTATCTAATGCCTTCTCTAACGATCTTGCACGATATAGAGGCGTAGGACGATATAATCGGTATATATCTCGAATTTCATCTGGTATTGTTATGTATCTATCCTGACTTACTTCTTGCCCAATGAGCTCCATCGGGAACATTGGAGATAGATCATCTGGCCCAACTGGATCTTTTGTTCCAGGATGTAAAACTGGAGATAGAGGTTCTTTTAAGTCTGCTGCTATATTATAGTAATTTTCTGGGATACTGTCTTCTGTTAAAGTTGTTTTAATATTCATCATATTCCTTATTATTTAGCAGGCGAAAATAATTCGCATGCGAATGTTTTTTAAAATTTATGTACTGGAGTAGTACGCTACGAAGCGTAATTAAAGGATATATATGGCCGGGATGGCCACCAAACAAAGGAAAATTTTATTATATGTTGAAAAAAAAACATAACTAAAATTAAAAAAAAAAATAACAATTTTCTAGCATTAATATTTTTATTTATAGAAAACCATTTTTTTATCTCACCCTAATAGACATCTAATTATAATAATTGAAACGTAGTTTTAAAAACTTAAAATGTTGATTATAATACAATGCGTCATCAAGATTACTTAATATTTTTAAAAAAATAATTTTTGCTTTATATGGTTTCATTATCATTTTATAATGAGCTTAATTATTAACCTCGGTTAAGAACCGATTGCATTTACATTAGTAATTTGCTTTTATGTCCATTTTGATCGAATATTTATTCGTTATAATTCAAATGAGAAAACATTTATGCTTAGAATTTTACTAATATTACTTATTATAAATTCTTTATCGTATCCTCAGTGTCTTGAGATGTATCAGAATCATATTAACGGACAAGGTATTGATGTGTTGGAATATGCGTATGGCGAAGATAATTGCTGTGACGAATTACCCATATCATTCTGCAATGAAGGGACAGTTTATTATCAGAAAGAAGATTATGCCGACCCTACCGATTCTGATAATTGGGACATAATTTCAGATGATGTTGCTCTCATGCGGGGAAACAACCAAGCTATATATAATCCAATTACTGAAAACAGCTACATATCTGGTTCACCGTCTAATACGCTATGGAGAGGTCGTCCTTCTTTTGCATATGTAAGTGAATATCTTGCAGTCGGTGTATTTAACATTATTTACGTTCCTAAATTTCTACCTGGAACGGTCGGTTCGTTTTATTCAATACCTGACCAAAAATACTATGATATTAATTTTACTAGCTGGACATCAGGTAATGGCACAGGTTGGCCCGGAGGAGGTGGAGACGGCGATGGTGGAGGCGGAGGCGGAGGTGTCTCTTATTGGAGATCAGGCCCCATAGATGTTTCTCCTAATATTATAAGCATACAAGATATATCTGATGATCAAGGTGGGCGCGTTTATTTAGAAATTAATAGATCTATGATTGATGTAGATGCTCACCCCCATGGTATAGATAGCTATACTATTCAACGGTTTGATGATCCTAATTGGGTAAATCTTGGATCTTTCGGAGGATTAGGGGAAAAGGTATACTACTATGAAGCTCTGACTTTATCAGACTCTTCCGATCAACACAACGGAATGACAGGTTTTAGAGTAATAGCACAAAACTATGAGATTGATATCAACCCTGTGAGTATTGTTGGATATGGTTATTCAATAGATAATCTTGCACCAAATACTCCAGCAAATTTTAACTTTACTCTAAATCAAAATTCTGTTCAACTACGTTGGGACCACATATCTGATAGTGATTTCAACTATTATGAAATTGATAAATCTGCTGACCCATTATTTGAGACAGACCAATATGAATCTATTGTTACAACAAATAACCTTCATTCAGACTTAGAATATTTAGAAAGTGTAACTGTTTATTATAGAATTTCTGCTTTTGATCATGCAGGAAATAGAGGGCCTTACAGCGAAACATTAATAGTAAACTCATCGCTATATGCACATAGTAACAACTATTTACCAAAAGAGTTTATGTTGCATCAAAATTATCCAAATCCATTTAATCCTTCTACGGCAATTAATTACGAACTCCCATTTGATGGTATTGTTAAGGTTTCAATATATGATGCTAAAGGAAAGTTGGTAAAAACATTATTAAATAAACATCAAACTGCGGGATTCAAGACTCTTGCGTGGAATTCTCTTGATAGAAATGGAAATGCTGTTTCTGCCGGGCTTTACTTTTGTAGACTAACAACAAATGAAAGTCAACAGTCCATGAAAATGGTTCTTTTAAAATAAAATTACAAAATGGCTGAATTATTCCTTATAATTTTTTAATTCTCTTGCTGAAGGGTCAGTTGCATCTGACCACTTTGGCATCCAAAAGTGCGGAATGAGCTTTTCACTTTCTGGAAAAAAATTTTCAAATATTTTTCTATAGTAATAACTCTCTTTTAATAACGGAGTGCAATGAGGCATTAATCTTTGAGCATTTAAGAATTCTTTATCTGTTATTTTTTTATTTACGTATTCTTGAATGATTTTATGCCAAGATTTTTCTTGTGAACTCACCCCGTCAGAAAAGGCTACTTTACGCCTCCACAACACATCCTTTGGCAAGAATGTCTCATCATCAAATGCTTTTCTTAGCAGATTTTTTTCAATTTTATCTTTTGTATTGAATGTTTTTAATTCTGCTGGAATAGATAAATAATATTTTACAAATTTTTTGTCCAAAAATGGCGTGCGCGCTTCTAATCCATTCGAACTGATACAACGATCTGATCTTAAAACGTCAAATAAATAAAGTTCTTTAACGAGTTTCTCGCTTTCCAATTGTAAGTCTTTGGAATTAGGTGCGTTTCTAAGGTATAAATAGCCGCAACACACTTCATCACTTCCATCACCATTAAATATGACCTTACAGTCTGTATTTTCTTTTATATATTTTGAAACTAGGTAATTACCCACACTTGCTCGAACAGTAGTAGTGTCATATGATTCTATGTTATAGATAACCGTTTCTATCGCATCTAAAAATTCTTTTTCAGATATTTGAATACTATGGTGATTTGATTGAATAAAATTTGCAACTATTTGCGCATATTGAAGATCTATACTACTCTCGATACCAATAGAGAAAGTATTTAACTTTCCCCCACTGTAATTCTTCGAGACTATGCTTGCAATCAAACTAGAGTCAAGTCCACCAGATAACAAACAACCTATCTCTCTTTCTGACATTAGTCTCTTTAAGACTGCTTCAACTAGTAAAGATTTAACATTTCCTAGAAGTACATTTTCATTATCTGATGAAGGCTTATTTGAATCGTAGTGAAAATATCTTTCAAATTTAGATGGATTATCTGAAGACCACCACGTGCCAGGAGGGAAAGGGATAATATTTTTAGAAAATTTGATTAAAGTTTTAGCCTCTGATGATATAATTGTTTCATCTTCAGTATTTGCAATAAATCCTGGTCTAACACCCATAGGATCACGACCAGCATATAAGATATCATTTATTTCGTCATATATAGTAAACATAAATACACCATCTAGCTGATTTATAGTTTTCATCAATCCTAGCTCTTTAAATAAATGTAAAATAATTTCACAATCAGATCCTGTTGAAAGGTTAAAGTTGTATTTCTGAGCAAGAACTTTATAATTGTAAATCTCTCCATTGCACATAAGAGTTAGAGAATCATCATTTGGATGCTTCATTGGCTGGTTACCAGAATCACTTAAGCCCATTATTGCAAGCCGATGAAAAGCCATTGTTAGCTTATTATTAACATGTAAATGGCTACTTGAATCTGGACCTCTGTAAGATATTTTATTAAATGAATCTTCTAGAGAATCCCATCGGTAGTTAGTGTTATAAACGGTAAATATTCCACACACAATGTTTACTTTATATTGGTTTTAATAAATTAATAAATTGTACTTATTAAAGTATTTGTCTAATTAATTTTTAATTACAACTTCAAGTTTACTATGGTTTTTAACAATCTTAAATGAAATTTTGAAGTAATACAGTATTGCTACTTTAAAATATTATTTATTTGCGTATAAAAAATTAATTTTTAATTTACGGTAGTTATTTTATTAAAATAAATTTCCTAAGTAAACGTTATTAATGAAGTCAATAAATCACATCAGAACTAAACTGCTAGAATTACCTTCGTTTGAAGGACCAAGAAAACATGTCTTAGTCCTCTTTATTAATTACGTTATCTTATCCCTGATTATTATTCGCGCTTTTCTGACCGCTTAATAAGAAATAATAATTCTGTTTGAGCGGTACTTGGGAATACATTCTTCCACAAAACTTCTTAATTATGCAGATTATTTATCAGTGTTGATTTAAAATATAATAACCGAATTAATTAATATGAAAAATTATAACATAATAACGCTTCCTGGTGACGGAATAGGACCTGAAATAACTACTTCCGCTGTAGAAGTATTAAAAGAAGTCTCAAGGCACAGTGAATTAGAATTTACTATTATAGAAAAGGAAATTGGGGGTAAATCTATTGATTTATATGATACACCTCTCACGAACGACACTCTAGAAGCTTGCCTGTCTTCTGATTCTGTTTTTTTGGGTGCTGTAGGTGGTCCCAAGTGGGACAATGTAGAGCATGATAAGAAACCTGAACAAGCACTCTTAAAATTAAGAAAATCACTTTCTCTGTTCTCGAACTTAAGACCGGCAAATATTTTTAAAGCTTTAGTTCATTCATCTAGCTTAAAGCCTAATATAATTGAAGGTACGAATATTATGATTGTAAGAGAATTAACGGGCGGAATATATTTTGGTAGTCCTAGGGGTTTAGAAGCGGATAGAGGCTGGAATACATTAGAATATACAAAAAAAGAAGTTGAACGAATCGCCCATGTATCATTCAAGCTGGCTCAAAGTCGTTCAAAAAACTTAGTCTCAGTTCATAAATCAAATGTATTAGAGAGCTCTCAATTTTGGCAAAATATTATACATGATGTTCATAAAAATTATCCAGACGTAATGTTATCTGATATGTATGTGGATAATGCTGCAATGCAGATTATTCATAACCCTAAGCAGTTTGATGTAATTGTCACTCAAAATTTATTTGGTGATATTTTGAGTGATATCTCTGCTATGATTACAGGAAGCTTAGGAATGCTACCATCTGCAAGTATTGGTGATAATTTTTCTATGTATGAACCAGTTCATGGTTCTGCTCCGGACCTAGCGGGTAAAAATATTGCGAACCCTATAGCGTCTATTCTGTCTATTGCAATGATGATGGGTATTTCATTTAATGAAAAAACTATAGAATCGAATCTTCATCAAGCGGTTAGTGATTCATTAGATGCAGGATATGGAACTCCTGATATTGTAAACGATAAAAATAAAAATTTATCGACTGTTGAATTCACAGAACTTGTAATAGAAAACTATAGAAAACTTTTAACTAACAAAGATTAGAGAACCATAATGAGCGATAAAATAGTTATTTTTGATACTACCCTTAGAGATGGAGAACAAGCACCTGGCTCTTCTCTTGAAATTGAAGAAAAAGTCGAGATAGCAAAACAACTATCAAAATTAAATGTTGATGTAATTGAAGCTGGTTTTCCTGTTTCTTCAAAAGCTCAGTTTGAGGCTGTAGAAAGAATATCAGGCAGTACAGATGGTCCCATAATAGCCGCTCTAGCGAGGTCAATTCCGAAAGATGTAAAGAAAGCGTATGAGGCCTTAAAGAATGCAAATAATTATCGTATTCATACATTTACGGGCACTTCTGATATTCATATCATGGGAAAGTTTTCAGATACGAAATACGGTATAAATCTTAACGAGAAAAGAGAAACAGTTATTAAAATGGCAACTGATGCAGTCACCTATGCTAAAACATTAACAGATGATGTTGAGTTTTCTCCTGAAGACGCTGGTAGAACAGATATTAATTATTTGTGCGAGATTATAGAGGCTGTCATTGATGCTGGCGCGACAGTAATTAATGTACCTGATACGACTGGATACACTATGCCTTTAGAATTTGGTGAAAAAATATTATTAATAAAGAAGAAGGTTAGAAATATTCGAAAGGCAATTATTAGTGTTCATTGTCATAATGATCTAGGGTTGGCAGTAGCAAACTCTCTGTCTGCGATATCATCAGGGGCGCGACAGGTTGAGTGTACCATAAATGGCATAGGTGAACGCGCTGGTAATGCCTCTCTCGAGGAAATAGTCATGAGTCTGAATGTTAGAAATGATTATTGGGACTTTGATACAGATATAGTCACAAAAGAAATTTATAATACCAGTAAAATGGTTTCTAAACATACTGGTATGATTGTTCAAGCAAATAAAGCCATTGTTGGTGACAATGCTTTTGCTCATGAATCAGGTATACATCAAGATGGATTTTTAAAAAACAGAGAAACTTATGAAATAATGACTCCTGAGTCTGTAGGTCTAAATAAAAGTAAAATTATACTTGGTCGTCATTCTGGTAGGCATGGTATCCAATCTAGGTTATCTGAATTAGGATACGAGCTTACTAATAAAGAGATGAATAAAGTTTATTCTAAGTTTTTAGAATTAGCGGATAAGAAAAAAGAAATATTCGATGATGACCTTAGAATATTGATGGGCGATAGAAATGTGAATAAAAATAACTCATACGAACTGGACTACCTTCATGTTAATAATGGCACTAATACTATACCCACCGCTACTGTACGCATAAAGACACCAGATAGTATTGAACAAGAATCTGCAACAGGTGATGGGCCTGTAGCAGCCTGTTTTAAAGCTATCAAGAGAGCTTTAAAGCTTGATTATGATATTAAGCTTCATGATTACAAGGTTAGATCGATAACCAGCGGAAAGGATGCATTCGGAGAAGTGATAATAAGACTGTTTATTAATGACTCTTTATATATATCAAAGGGAACATCAACCGATACAATCAAAGCAAGTGTTAAAGCTTATTTAGACGCATTAAACCAATATGAAAATGATAAAAACAGTAGATATCTTTTATTTATTGAAGAATCTGTGAACGTGTAGAACATGACACCAAAAACACTGTACGATAAAATTTGGGATTCCCATTGTGTTAAATCTAATAAAAACGGTTTTGACTTACTTTATATAGATAGACATTATATTCATGAAGTCACATCTCCACAAGCTTTTGAAGGATTGAGGATTGCAAAGAGGAGGCTTTGGAGGACCAATTCAAATTTTGCTGTACCTGATCATAATATCCCAACAAAGAACAGGCATAAAGGAATAACTGACCCCGTTTCAAAAATTCAAGTTGAGACTCTTGAAGAAAACTGCGAAAACTTTAATGTAAAAAAATTCAGTATGAATGATCCTAGTCAAGGTATTGTCCATATTATTGGTCCAGAGCAAGGTTTGACATTACCTGGAATGACTATTGTTTGTGGTGATTCACACACCTCAACACATGGTGCATTTGGTACATTAGCATTTGGAATCGGTACTTCTGAAGTAGAGCATGTATTGGCGACTCAGTGTTTAATTCAAAAAAGATCTAAGACTATGCTAATTAATATTAATGGTCAACTATCAAATGGGATTACAGCTAAAGATTTAATTTTATTTATAATAGGTAAGATTGGCACTGCAGGAGGAACTGGATATTCTATTGAATTTGGCGGTTCTGTTATTAGGTCGCTTTCTATGGAGGGAAGAATGACAGTATGCAATATGACTATTGAGGCTGGGGCTAGGGCAGGTCTTATTGGAGTAGACGATAAAACTATTCATTATTTACAAAATAAAAATTATGCTCCATCAAAAAATAAATTTGAAGAAGCAGTTAAGTATTGGAAGACACTTAACTCTGATAGCAACGCATCATTTGACAAAATTATAGATATTAATGGAGAAGATGTTAGTTCTATGGTGACCTGGGGAACATCCCCAGAGATGGTAACGAATATAAATGGAGAAATTCCTCTTGGAGCAGAAAAATCTTATTCCTCAGCTCTTAAGTACATGGACTTGGCTCCTGGAACAAAAATCAGAAATATTAAGCTTGATAAAATTTTCATTGGATCTTGTACAAACAGTAGAATAGAAGATTTAAGATCAGCGGCAGAAGTTGTAAAAAATAAAAAAATTAGCACCTCTATAAAACTTGCAATGGTAGTTCCAGGCTCAGGTCCAATAAAAAGACAAGCAGAAGAAGAAGGATTGGATAAAATATTTCTTGAAGCTGGATTTGAATGGAGAGATCCGGGCTGTTCTATGTGCCTCGCAATGAATGCAGATAGACTGAATCCAGGTGAAAGGTGTGCATCGACTTCGAACCGAAATTTTGAAGGAAGACAAGGGCAGGGTGGGCGTACTCATCTTGTAAGTCCTGCTATGGCTGCAGCTGCTGCTGTGGCTGGTCATTTCACAGATATTGAAAGCATATAATGGAAAAGTACAGAAAATTCAAAGGAATTGTAGCTCCACTGGATAAAAACAATATTGATACAGATGCTATTATACCGAAACAATATCTTAAATCTATATCTAGAGAAGGATTTGGAGTGAATCTATTTGATGAGTGGAGATATTTAGATATGGGTGAACCCGGTCAAGATCATTCTATAAGACGTATAAATAAAAATTTTATATTAAATAAAAAGCCCCATAATAGAGCTTCTGTGTTATTGACTGGAGAAAATTTCGGATGTGGTTCTAGCCGCGAACATGCTGCCTGGGCTATTAAAGATTTTGGAATAAAAGCCATCATAGCTAAAAGCTTTGCTGATATTTTTTATAATAATTGTTTTAAAAATGGCATTCTTCCAATAGAGCTAGGTGAAAAAGACATAAATACTCTTTTTAATGATTGCCTAGAAAAAGAAAACTATGAATTGACAATTGATTTAACCAATCAAGTCGTCAATGATAATTTTTATAATGAAATTAAATTTGAAATAAATCCTTATCAAAAAGAATCCCTTATAAAAGGGCTAGATGAAATTGGCCAAACCTTAGAGAATATTGACATTATAAAGAACTTTGAAGATAATTATAAAAATAAATTTCCGTGGTTATTTAATTAGATAGGTTTAGAAAATGAAAAATAAAGCAATAGAATTATTTGACACAACCTTAAGGGACGGAACGCAAGGTGAAGGCGTTAATTTATCGGTTGAGGATAAAATTAGACTAGCTAAGCGATTAGATGATTTTGGTATTAACATTATAGAAGGCGGCTGGCCTGGAAGCAATCCCAGAGATAAAAGTTTCTTCAAAAAAATTAAGTCCATAAACCTAAAACAATCAGAAATATGTGCTTTCGGTTCTACAGCTAGAAAGCTAAGTAATGTTGAGGGAGACCACAACTTATTATCATTGTTAGAAGCTGAGGTTGGAGTGATTACGATATTTGGTAAAACATGGCAACTACATTCTAAACATGGACTAGGAATATCTGATCTAGATAATGCAAAACTTATTGAGCGTTCTGTTGCTTTTCTTTCAAAAAACGGAGTGCGGGTCATCTTTGATGCAGAGCATTTTTTTGATGGATATCAACAATCTGAATCATTTGCATTAGAAATGTTAGATGCAGCCGTAAATGGCGGTGCAGATACACTAGTATTGTGTGATACTAATGGTGGCTCTCTCCCAAATAATATTTATGATGTCACAAGAAAAGTTGTTGAACGATATTCTTTGCCAATTGGTATTCATTCACATAATGATAGTGGCTTAGCTGCCGCAAATACGCTAACGGCAGTATCAGCAGGAGCATTACATGTTCAAGGAACTATAAATGGCGTAGGAGAAAGATGCGGAAATGTTAGCTTAGCAACAGTAATACCAAATTTAGTATTAAAAATGAATGTAACTACAAAGACTGACTTAAAGTTACCGAACCTTGCCAGTTTGGTGAGTTTTACCTATGATATTATGAATATGCATCCTAACACTCAAGCTCCATTCATAGGCAAATCTGCATTCGCGCACAAAGGTGGAATACACGTTAGCGCAGTTATGAAAAATAGCTCTATGTATGAACATATAAAACCAGACATAGTTGGAAATAAGCAAAGAGTTCTTGTTTCTGACCTTTCTGGAAAAAGTAATATCAGCTTTAAAGCAAATGAATTAAATATAAACTTTAAAAACTCCAAAGAAATTACTGGTAAACTGATTTCTAAAGTAAAAGATTTAGAGTTTAAAGGCTATCAATTTGAAGCAGCTGATGCATCTCTAGAGCTTATTATTCGAGAGCTGTCTGGTGAATATAGTCCTTTTTTTACTGTTATAGATTCAAACGTACATATTTCGCATGGTGAAAATGATAGCGCAAAATCTGATGCTACTTTAAAGGTCTTGGTAGATGGAGATATTGAGCACACAGCTTCTGATGGAGATGGTCCTGTTGATGCTTTGAATAATGCTCTTCGCAAGGCCTTGTCTCGATTTTTTCCGCACTTAAAAGATGTTAGACTAACTGACTATAAAGTTCGCGTATTAAATGAACAAGAAGGCACTGGCGCAAAGGTTAGAGTTTTGATTGAAAGCACATATGGAGATGAGTCGTGGTCAACAATTGGTGTTTCGAAAAATATTATTGATGCTAGTAGGCAAGCTTTAAGTGACAGTTTTAACTTTAGGCTTGCTCAAATATCTAAATGGAGAAAAAAAAGCGGTGAAGAATTACAATCAGCTTAATAAAGATATGCCTTTAACAAAAAAAAATAAAAACAACTATTCAAGTACCAGTCTAACTGAAGATGATGGCCAATCTAAAAAGCTAGAAGAAAAAATAGTTACAAATAAGACAGGTTCAAAATCTGCTTTTAGCAAAGATGTAAATGATCCTTCAGAAAGAGGACATGATTAATACTTTTATCTAAGCTTCCATTAATACTGTCCTATAACTTTCATAACCCCCACTGTGCTCTACTATCTTTTCTTCTCGAACTTCTAATAGTCTAGTTGAAAGAGAAGAGATAAACTCTCTATCATGGCTAACAAAAATAATTGTTCCTTCAAATATACTTAGAGCATGATTTAGGGCTTCTATTGATTCCATATCTAAGTGATTAGTCGGTTCATCTAATATTATGACATTTGCCCTTTGTAGGATGATTTTTCCAAATAGCATTCTACGTTGTTCTCCGCCAGATAATACACTAATTGGTTTATTAATATCATCTTGATTGAACAATAATCGACCTAATGTGCCTCTTATAGTTTCTAGATCATCATCTTTATGACTCCATTTAGCCATCCAATCAATCAAACTTATATCGCCTTTGAATTCATCGCTGTGATTTTGCGCAAAATAGCCAATAGATGCATTTTCAGACCATTTAATAATACCTTTATCAGAAAAACTGCTTTCAATGATACATTTAAGTAAAGTTGTTTTACCGATTCCATTTTCACCAACAATAGCGATTCTATCGCCAGTATTAATAGTCATATTAAATTTTTTAATAACATTTAAATCATCATAAGACTTAGAAATGTTTTCGATGTCAACCACCTTGTTATGAACTTTTTGTTCTTGTTTAAATCTAATAAATGGGTAAACCCTGCTAGAAGATTTAATATCTTCTAATTTTATCTTATTTATTTGGTTTGCCCTTGATGTAGCTTGCTTAGCTTTAGATGCATTTGCAGAAAAACGACTAACAAATGATTGTAATTCTTTTATCTTTGCTTGTTTTTTTGCGTTCTCGTTCATAAGTGTTTCTCTGGCCATGGTTGCTGCAATCATAAAGTCATCATAGTTTCCGTTGTATAATCTTATTTCGCCGTAATCTAAATCTGCCATATTTGTGCATACACTATTTAAAAATCGTCTATCATGAGAGATGACAATCATCAAACAATCTTTGTTTTTTAACGTGTTTTCAAGCCATCGAATAGTATTTATATCAAGATTGTTTGTCGGCTCATCCAATAGTAGTATGCCTGGGTCGCCAAATAGAGCTTGCGCTAAGAGTACTCGTAATTTCAAACCTGGAGCAATAGAACTCATTGGCTTGTCGTGGTCTTCGATTGGAATTCCAAGTCCCAGTAGCAGTTCCTCAGCATTCGCTTCAGCCGTATATCCATCCATCTCTCCAAATTCAACTTCTAATTCAGCGACTTTCATTCCTTGCTCATCAGTCATTTCAGGCAGACTATAAAGTTTTTCTCTCTCATTTTTGATTTTCCAGAGCAAATCGTGCCCCATAATAACACAATCAGATACTTTTATATCTTCATATGCAAACTGATCTTGACTCAGTTTTGAAACTCGTTTATTTTTATCAATCGATACGGTTCCAGAGGTAGGTTCTAATTCACCCGTAAGTATTTTCATAAAGGTTGATTTTCCAGAACCGTTTGCACCAATGAGGCCATATCTATTTTTATCAGAGAAAGCGACGGATATACTTTCAAATAATGGCTTCGAACCGAATTGCATGGAAATATTAGATGTAGTAATCATATTTGATTTTAGGTCTCTTTTTTAAATTTATAAATTTTTAGGAGGGGAGTTTAACAAAAACCAGTATACGATTAAAGGACGTATTTAAAATTATGGAAGATTTGTTTTTTTTAATTGAAAACACAAAATGCAAAAGTATAAACCAAGGTTAAGTATTTACAATGTTTTCGATTAATAATTAATTATTTTAGTAAAATTAAGCATGATTAAATACACTATAATATTATTTTTAATAAACTTTGTTTTTTCACAAGTTGTTCAAGTTGGTTCTGGTAGCTATACGACTAGTTTTCCTGGTACTGATGAGGCCGGAAGAAATAGCTATCCATCAGGACAACCACAAACAATTGGACCAGCTTCAAACAAGCATATACCAACTAATGATTGGTGGTCCTCGGTTATAAAAAATGACCATGTAAGTAATCTCTTTAACTATCCGATGGCTCTTAAAACAGTAAATAAAGGTTTAGTTGTGAGTTATTTACCATGGGGGGTATACGATGATCAAGAACCAATAATTATTGGTCTATCTGGATTGAGCTCATCTAAAGCAAAAGTATATGATTTTTCTGATTGGACTGTAACGCTAGACTGGACAGATGAAAATAATTCTCTTCAAGCCACTTCTGGCGTAGGCATGCCTTTTATTTATTTTAATAAAGACACAAATTCAGAAGTTGAAATAGAAGTAAACCTAGGTCAAGTCACTGTTTTAAGTGAAAAAATGATAATAGAGGATGCCAGAAATGGAGCAGATTTTGTTATTTATGCTCCTACCGGGAGTTCTTGGCAACAATCTGGTAATAAGTATACCTCCAGCTTAAATGGTCAAAATTATTGGTCACTTGCTATGCTGCCACAAGACTACAGCAACCTTAATTCAGTTGTCGCGGATCTACAGAAATATGCCTACGTTTTTCCTCAAAACACCTCTGTTGAATGGTCATATGATAATAACAACTCAGTCGTTTATACTGACTTTTTAGTAGAAGTAGATATTAAAGAAGGCTCATACGAAAATATTTTACAAGGTTTACTTCCTCACCAATGGAATAATTTATCTGATGAGTCACCCTATCCATATGAATATTCATATAATAGCGTAAGGGGTGAACTAAAAATGTTAAATGGAAATAATTTCAGTACAAAAAATTTATTTTCCGGGATTCTTCCAACTTTACCAGATTTGCCCCATTATAGTGAGAGTTATAATCCAGCGGATTTACAAAATAAAATTTCACAAATTGAGAATAATCAACTTGCAACATGGACCGACTCTTACAACGAAGGCCAAGTAATGAACCGCTTAGTTCAGACCGCTAGAATAGCTCATGAATTAGGTAATACAGAAGCAAGAGATCAGATGATTGTGACAGTCAAAAATAGGTTAGAAGATTGGTTAACAGCTTCTTCATCTGAAGTTGCTTTTATTTTCTACTATAATTCTACTTGGTCCACATTAATTGGTTACCCTTCAGGGCATGGTCAAGATAACAATATTAACGATCATCATTTTCATTGGGGTTATTTTATTCATGCTGCATCATTTATCGAACAATTTGATCCCGGTTGGGCAGATGAATGGGGTGAGATGGTAAATCATTTAGTGAGAGATGCTGCATCATCTAATAGAGATGACCCTAATTACCCATTTTTAAGAAGTTTTAGCCCTTTTGCAGGCCACTGCTGGGCAAATGGATTTGCTACTTTTCCTCAAGGAAATGACCAAGAATCTACCTCTGAAAGCATGCAGTTTAATTCCTCATTAATACACTGGGGAAGCGTTACAGGTAATGATGAGATCAGAGACCTAGGTATTTATTTATATACCACTGAAAGAACAGCTATTGATGAGTACTGGTTTGATATGTACAATAGAAACTTTGGTGATAATCAACAATATAGTTTAGTCTCAAGGGTCTGGGGGAATTCATATGACAACGGGACATTCTGGACTAATGATATAGCAGCTTCCTACGGTATTGAAATGTATCCAATTCATGGTGGGTCTTTTTATTTATCTCATAATTTAGATTATACTACTAATCTATGGACAGAGATCACTAGCAATACAGGGATTTTAAACAATGAGATAAATCCAAATTTATGGCATGATGTGTTTTGGAAATACCTTTCATATATTGATGCTCCAGCTGCAATTGAACTTTACAATTCGAATCCAGATAGAATTTTAAAGTTTGGAATCTCAGATGCTCAGACATATTACTGGCTACATAGTATGAATGCATTAGGACAATATAGGTCTGAAATCACAGCTAACTGGCCAATTGCTGCTAGTTTTAATAAGAATGGACAGATTACATACGCCGCTCATAATTATACGGAAGAACCGTTATTAGTATCTTTTTCTGATGGATATCAATTAACCGTGAATCCAAAAGACATGGGCACAAATAGAGGAGAAGCTATAGCAGGTTCAATACAAACAGATTTTGTTCAGTCATACATAAATGGTAGTGCTTTAATTAGCTTTGAATCCCAAAATCAAAATATTACAAGATTAGAGTTTTATGATAACGGAGATCTAATTGGTGAGGTAACATCACAACCATTTGAGTTCACAGCCCAAAATCTATCTTTGGGGACTCATAATATTTACGGTAAAATGTTTTCCGGTTCTGAATTTGGATTAACCAATTTTATTACAATTGTTGTTGGGGAACAGTTAGCCTATAACAATTCTGAAAACAATATCCCGGGTATTATTGAACCGGGTAAATATGATGCTTTTGAAGGAGGCTTAGGCCAAAATATTTCATATTTTGATAATTCACTTAACAATGAAGGAGACTATAGGACTGATGAATACGTTGATGTCGAATACTCTGGAAATATCGAAGGACCAACTCTGGGCTGGATTGAGCCAGGTGAATGGGTTGAATATTCGATAAATGTTCTTGCCTCTGGCTACTATGACTTAGACTATAGATATGCTTCAGATATTGCGGGTGGAGGTGGCCCTTTTCATTTTGAGATAAATGGAGAAATAGTTAGTGATAATATATATGCTGCTAATACAGGGGATTGGTATAACTGGCAAACGGGAAATTCTCAAAACATTGAACTAAATACAGGAAAACATGTTCTAAGGATTGTTTTTATACAGGGTGGATTTAATCTAGGTAGGTTAAATTTTACGTTTAATAGAAATTTAGATTATAACCCACCATTATCAAACGCAGGGGAGGATGTACTAGTAATTTTACCAAATTCAACTGCAACACTTAATGGTAGTTTAAGTTCAGATATTGATACAGATAATTTAAATTTTCAATGGGTTCAAATATACGGCCCTAATACTGTAAGTATAGTAACACCACTAACTGTAGAAACAAATATCACAGGATTAATAGAGGGAACATACAAATTTAAACTTATTGTAGATGATAATTCTCACTCATCAGAAGATTACGTAAATATTTTTGTTTCTGATTCTGAATACCTATCACCTTCTGTTTCCTTAAATACATCCAATTTAAGTGAGACATATTATCAGGGAACTTCTATAGAGCTTATTGCTAGTGCGACTGATATTGATGGAGAGATTGAATTAATTCAATTTTATGATAATGACATAATTATTACCGAAATAATTGAAGAACCATTTGAATACCTTTGGGAAAACATTTCATTGGGGTATCATACTATCAAGGTTATTGCAACAGACGATGATGGCTTATCTTCTGAATCAAACTCATTTGAAATTGAAATAATTGAGGCGCCATCATGCATAGGCGGTCCAGACAATGGCGACTATACATATGAATTTTCTGACGATATAAATAACCCAACGCTTACTTTTATACCAAGTCAAGGGCATGTGGGAAACCCAACTTGTATTCTTTATTATAGCACAGGGGGAACACCGCCAGGATACAATGTAAGCCCTAATATTCCATTTCAAATAAATGCAAATGAAGGTGAGATGATACAGTTTTATTACACATATTCGTATAATGGTTTAGAGAGGAACACATCCGCGGAACCACATACATATGAAGTTGGAAGCTGTTTTAATGGAGAGCTAGATACCGAAATCGATCCTGTTCCACATTTATTCTTGTTAAAGCAGAATTATCCAAACCCATTTAACCCTATAACAAAGATTCAGTATGAATTACCAATAAGAACAATTGTAAATGCAAATATATATAACCTTAAAGGTGAAAATGTAAAGTCTTTAGTTAATTCTGTTCAATCACCAGGATATAAAGAAATTATGTGGCGCGGAGAAAATAATTTAGGTTCAATTTTACCCGCAGGTGTATATATTTTATCCCTACAAACAAAAGAGTTTAATAGTTCAAAAAAAATGATACTACTAAAGTAGTTTTAGCTTTTTAAAGATATTCCTTAATTATTTATTACTTTTTTTGATAACTAGATTAGCTATCTAATATTAAATTCGCTAATCTTCAATTAAGAATGAAATTATTACTAGCTACTATAATATTATGTACCTGTGTTTTTGATATTTCTTTTTCACAACGGGTTGTTGGTTATTATCCACAATGGGTTCAAGGAAATCTTCATCCTTCAGAAATAGACTATAGTGTAATTACACATGTAAATCATGCTTTCGCATGGCCTGATGAAGAGGGTAATATTTTACACTATGATGATATGATTTCTCAATCAATTACTAGCGTTGTACATGACCATGGTGCAAAAATTTTACTGAGTTTAGGCGGTTGGGGAAATTCATGGGGATTTGCACCATCAGTCGAATCCGAAGAAGCACGTTCTATTTTTATTGATAATATCATTAGTATTTGCGAAAATAACAATTATGATGGAATTGACATTGATTGGGAGCATCCAACCGGTGTCACTCAAAAAAATAATTTAAGTCATTTTATCGCTGAATTAAGACAAGCATTTAATGAACTATATCCTGAGTGGTTAATATCTATGGCTGTACCTGTTTCCAATTGGTCTGGGCAGCATTATGATTTTAATTCATTGATCCAAAATGTTAGTTATTTTAATGCAATGACATATGATTTCCATGGGTCTTGGACCGATCACGCAGGTCACAATGCACCATTATATCCGTCTCCCGTGAACTAACCCGGGGGAGCAGTAAGCACTGGTTTTAATTACCTTTCAGATACCCGAGGTATTCCTCGAAGTAAGATTAATATCGGTTTGGCTTTCTATGGCAAACAATACAATGCTTTAGACATAAATCAGTCTTTTCAAGGTGAAGTATCATCCCTACTGTATAATCAATATGAACATTATATTAATAACGGCTGGGATTATAATTGGGATAATACA
>Ga0115568_10000835_pt1 | contig 22547 bp, 22 predicted proteins | sample COGITO_mtgs_1204_FD_87296 | JGI IMG/M metagenome (GOLD analysis project Ga0115568, IMG submission 87296) | Pelagic marine microbial communities from North Sea - COGITO_mtgs_120426 | ecosystem: Environmental > Aquatic > Marine > Epipelagic | place: Germany:Helgoland, sampling site Kabeltonne...
ACTTATGGAGACCATGAGCGCTGTCGCAACACTTATTTTAGCCATTATGATGGTTACTATTTCACAGGTGACGGAGCAAAAAGAGATCAGAATGGAATGTTCCGAATTATCGGTAGGGTAGATGATGTGATCAATGTTTCAGGACATCGTTTTGGAACAGCAGAAATTGAAAATGCTATTAATCAAAATCCTGTAGTTGCAGAATCTGCAGTGGTTGGATATCCTCATGAAATTAAAGGACAAGGAATTTACGCTTATGTAGTACTCAAGGCTCCACCAAGCTCCGATGAGGTGCTAAGAGCTGAAATCATAGAAACGGTAGTGGAGGAGATTGGGAAAATTGCCAAGCCAGAGAAAATCCAGTTTGTTTCGGGTTTGCCAAAAACGCGTTCAGGTAAAATAATGAGAAGGATTTTGCGGAAAATTGCTGAAGGAGAAACAAGCCAACTTGGAGATACTTCCACTCTTTTAGATCCTAGCATAGTCGAAGAGATAAAAGAGACTGCACTCTAGAACTATTTCTGTTTTTGCGCTGAATCTTTGAGGATTTTTTCAGGGTTGTGATGATTTGATCTTCTACCCATGGTGCTATGAGCGAAATGCCTGAAATGCTTTTTCTGCCGTCTTTTCTTAAAGAATAATTTGAGTTCGGAGGCAAGTCTTTGAGAACTGTGATTCAGGCGTTTTCCATGCTTGGAATGACTGATCTTATCTTTGATTTTTACTAAAGGGACAAAGTTGATTTTACAACAAAGGCTTTCTAAACTGTCTGAACGACTTTCAGCAATTGGACCTTGCTTCGCTTGAACTCCAGTATTTATTAAAACACTGAAAACTAATATCATGACAGGGCGTGTCATGAAGCAGTTTAACGTTGTTATTTGAAAAAGGTTTCATAATCAGTTGATTATGAAAATTAGAATGTGCTTAGGCCTCTATAACACCAGAGCCAAGAAGTTCATCTTCTTTGTACCATGCTGCAAACTGACCAGCAGTTATTGCGCTCTGAGCTTCTTCGAATTCGATGTACAAAGCATCACTCTTTTGAATGAGTTTAGCTTTTTGCAGCGCTTGGCGATAACGGATTCTCACTAAATAATCAGCTTCTTCCTCTTCTTTCAAACGAAGATCTTCTCTAATCCAATGTACATCAGAAGGCTTTATTCTTAAACTACGTCTCCATAATCCTGGATGATCAGATCCTTGGCCAGTATAGATAACATTCTTTTGTGTGTCGGTTGCTAATACGAATAGGGGTTCTGGAGTACCTCCAACAGCCAAGCCTTTGCGCTGACCAACCGTAAAAAAGTGTGCGCCTGAATGTGTGCCTACTTGTTTCATGTTTGCCTTCTCAATAGCAAAAGGACGACTTTTGTCAAGCAAACTATCCGTAGCTGTGGCACGCTGAAATATATCAGAATCGGCTTCAACCTGCATAATAGGGCCTTCTAGCGGCTTCAATTGTTGTTGTAAGAAATCAGGAAGTTTGACCTTGCCAATAAAACATAAACCTTGACTGTCTTTTTTCTCCGCAGTAACCAAAGCTTGTTCTTTGGCAATTTGCCTAACCTCCGATTTTTGAAGTTCTCCAATTGGAAATAATGCTTTGGAAAGCTGTTCTTGGGTGAGTTGACACAAGAAATAAGATTGGTCTTTGTTTTCATCCTTTCCCGATAAAAGCTTGTAGACTTTGCCTTGTTCAGTTTCTATTTCTTGTTTCCTGCAGTAGTGCCCAGTGGCAACAAAGTCGGCCCCAAGTTTCATGGCAGTTTCAAGAAATACATCGAACTTAATTTCTCTGTTGCAAAGTATATCAGGGTTAGGAGTGCGACCTTTTTCATATTCCGAGAACATATAGTCTACAATACGCTGTTTGTATACCTCACTAAAATCGATTGTTTGAAAAGGGATATCTAGTTTCTCAGCAACTAATTGAGCATCATTGCTGTCGTCAATCCATGGACATTCATTGTTTAAGGTAACGGAGTCATCATGCCAATTTCTCATGAAGATTCCAATCACCTCATAACCTTCTTTTTTAAGAAGATATGCAGCTACACTGCTGTCGACACCGCCTGATAATCCAACGACTACTCTTTTCACGCTGCAAAGGTAGCAAGTATGTGGCCCAATTGTTTAAGCCTTTGCGACTCATTATTCGTAAAATTGCAGTCAGAAGAAATAACTATGGTAAACGAAACAACGAAAACAACTGAACTAATTGGCTTAGAAGATAAGCATGGTGCGCATAATTACCATCCATTACCAGTTGTATTAGAGAAGGGCGAAGGAGTTTTTCTTTGGGACGTAGAAGGGAAAAAGTATTTTGATTTTCTATCGGCATATTCTGCTGTTAACCAAGGACACTGCCATCCTCGAATTATAAAAGCGCTTAGCGATCAAGCTCAAAAACTCACCTTAACCTCCAGGGCATTTTATAGTTCTGAATTAGGTCCTTATGAGAAGTACCTGACAGAATACTTCGGCTTCGATAAGGTATTGCCTATGAATTCGGGAGCAGAAGGGGTGGAGACAGCGCTTAAGCTTTGCCGCAAATGGGGATATGAAAAGAAGGGAATTCCTGAGAATCAAGCTAAAATCATTGTAGCGAACGAAAACTTCCATGGAAGAACAGTCACTATTGTTTCTTTCTCAACAGATCCTGACTCATTTGGTGGTTTTGGTCCTTATACGCCTGGCTTTGTTCAGATTCCTTATAACGACCTAGATGCTTTGGCAAAAGAGTTAGAAGATCCAAATGTTGCAGGGTTTATGGTTGAACCTATTCAAGGCGAAGCAGGTGTGAATACTCCAGCGGATGACTTTGTTAAACGTGCTGCGACTCTGTGTAAAGAAAAGAATGTACTATTTATAGCCGATGAAATACAGACTGGTATCGCAAGAACAGGAAGCCTATTAGCTGTTTGCGGAAATTGCAGTTGTCAAGGACACTGTGAGCAACAAGAGACTTATACACGTCCTGATATTTTGATCTTAGGAAAAGCTATTTCAGGAGGTGTTTATCCTGTATCAGCAGTCTTGGCAGATGACGACATCATGTTATGCATTAAGCCTGGAGAGCATGGTTCTACTTTTGGAGGAAACCCAATGGCTTGTAAAGTAGCGATTGAAGCTTTAGAAGTGGTTCGGGATGAGCACTTAGCTCAGAATGCCAGAAAATTGGGAGAAATGTTTAGATCAGGGGTTCAGATAATGGTCGACAAATACGAGTTTCTAACGCTGGTGAGAGGACGAGGATTGTTAAACGCTGTTATGATCAACGATTCTCCAGAGAGTTCTACCGCTTGGGATCTTTGTGTAGCTCTGAAAGAAGCAGGCTTACTCGCAAAACCTACACATGGTAACATTATTCGATTTGCTCCTCCTTTGGTAATTACTGAAGAGCAAATGCAAGCTAGTTTGAATATTATTGAAGACTGTTTTGAAACTTTTGCAAGCCGAAATTAAATCACTTACCGTCTGTCGATAGATTTAGTTTTTCGAACAATTTTTTTTGAGTCTATTTAAGAATGCTTCAGTTTCGTTTGAATAATCGAAAAAGGCAAAAGCTTTATTGATTAAGTTAGGGTAGAAAGCTCCGTTTGGCGGAGCTTTCTTTTTCCCAGATAGTTTAGTCGGCCTTTTTTCCAAGAAGAACGAATTCGTTAGCTACTATCTCTGTGATGTAGCGTTTTACACCTTCTTTATCTTCATAAGACCTATTGCTAAGTTTGCCTTCAAGGGTAACTTCTTTTCCTTTCTGAAGGATCTTATCGACAAGTTCCGCCATCTTACCCCAGGCAACAATATTATGCCATTGAGTTTCGGTTACCTTTTCTCCTTTAGCATTGTAGTAATAGTCGTTGGTAGCTACAGAAAACTTTGCAATTTTCTTACCTCCATCAAGGTCCTTTACTTCAGGATTCATTCCTAATCTTCCTATTAAGTGTACTCTGTTTTTAATGTTGTTCATCGTAATAATTTTAAGTTAAACATTGAATTTTGAACAGGACAAAACAATTGATATTCAGATGCTTAATTCGGAGATTAAACGGATAAAAACGAATAATACTATACCGTTTTGATGGAATGAAGTCATTACTCAGATTTTAGGATTTTAGAGAAGGCATCTATTAATTTGAATAAATCAAATCTCATGAATCATAGAACCAATACCACAAGAAACTGCGAAGAATGTGGGACCATTATAAAAGGAAGGTCCGACAAGCGCTTTTGTGATGATCATTGTAGAAGCGCGTACAATTATCGTTCAGCACGAAAGGAAAACCAGGAACTTCAGAGGGTTCATAAGCAACTCAAGCGAAATCGAAAAATCCTAAAGCTATTTTGGGATGCTGGACAGCTGGACAGCGTGAAGTATTAGTTCAACTACTTAAATTGAACGGTTTTGAGTTCGATTATATCACAAGAATCAAACACGGAGTCAGAGATCAAATCATTTATTCCTGCTATGAATTCTCCTATTATTTTATTGATGAGCGCAAGGTTAAACTTCAAGTATGAGTTTGAAATTATTCTTTGACGATTCGATAAACTTTTGGCTCTGATCCTCGGACATAAGCTTTTAAAAAATACACTCCTGATTCGGGGGGTAGGTCTAATTCTAAATAATTGAAGCTATTCATATTAAACTCAGCCGTAGTTTGGCCCATGATGTTAGTCAGTTCAAAGCGAACGAACTTCGAAATCGTTGATTCAGCTCTGATATGCACTGTTCCGCTCGTAGGATTTGGGTATATCCTTAATTGCTCTTGAGCCTTTTCCTTAATACTCACAGTACTAAAACATTCAGATGTATCTACGCAGCCTGCATCTCTTAAGATTACCGCCCAGGTTCCACTTCTAGGTTCCGTGAATATTTTGAAGGTGTCACCAGATAAGAGGTTTAGATTCGAATCACAGTCGATCCACTGATAGCTGACAGAATCAAGCGCTGCTTCAAATTGCCCAGCTCGAATTTGGTTCACAATTGTGTTGCTTATTGTTTTACCAATTCCGAGGTTTAGGGTTCGGCGTAAATTGCATTGAGGATATGAGTTTGTAATCGTATCCCTGTAAGTACCAGAATTGAATAATTGTAGTCCGTTCCATAGATAGCTCTCACATCCTTCAGCCATGATGAGCGTGTCTCTGTGATTCGCTAGTTCGAGCTTAAGGTGATGGATTTCTCGACAGCCACCTAAACTGGAGATACTTGTATCCGAATAGTGACCAGATTGAGTATAGCTATTCCCTCTCCAATTGAAACTTTCGCAGGACGCTATACTATCATTTTGAATGATATCACCTCCCGCGAATGCATCCATGATATGTACAGTATCACAGCCAGTGGAAGAGCTATAACTGGTATCTAGATAGATTCCAACTTGAGTGATTTGCTGGTTTCTCCAATTAAATGATTGACATAAAGCTTCTCTTTGATTGTTGAAGAAAAACTGATTTACCGTAAGCTTTAATTCTACAATGCTATCGCACTGAAAGCGGTTTTTGAGTGTATCATAATAGCTGCCACTACTACTTAAAACTCTTCCTCTCCAGTTATAGTTTCCGCATGAGCTTACCGAGCTTGAGCTGCTGTCAATATTCAAACTCAAATTCAGAAACATGACTGTATCACATCCAATTGTATCTTCAAAAAACAAGATGCCATTGAAGCTTTCATATAAGGTGGTATCTGAAATCTTAAAAGAACTACAGGCAGAAGTAACAAGGGTATCCCGATCGGCAGTATAATTCAAATTCCAAACTATCGTACTATCGCAGCCAAATTGATTTGTTTGAACATCAGTAACGGTGGTCGTTCTACGATAAATATTAGATCCAATTCGAAAGCCTCCACATATGTTTTGCTGAATGCTTATATCAGATTTTAGAATATGAAAACTCCTGGTAATAATACTATCACAACCAGTAACCAAGTTTACGGTGTCAATAAAGCTAGTGTCGGCGCGAAAGGTGTCTGTTCTAAAACTTACATATTCACAGGCAGAAATTGAACTGGTAACGGTTCCTGCTGTGCAGCGTGCTCCCGCTAAAATCCCCTGATTGGGAGTTTTTTCGTAACCATAGGCCAATAGACTAAAAATCATATGCCTGTGGCTTACACCTTCTTTTAAGTCAACGAGTATCCAGCCGTAATGAAAACTTTGTCCAATTTTAAATTTAAACCCCACATAGTGAGGGCCCAGTTCGAAATAATTCGGGTGAATATTCACGGATTGGGACGAAGCATTCCCCATGGTAATTGCAGCCAAGCTGGAATCAGTTCCAAAGTGTTGAGGAAAAATACTGTCTAAATGGTTTAAAGTATCAGCAGGGTAGACATAGCTTCTTGGCCTAGATAGAATACGACTTGATGTATCGATTGCTTTGATAAAAACGAGTCTGTTCAATCCTGCAAAACCGGTATTATAGTTATAATAGAAATTAAAGTCGAAGCTGTTGTCTCCATTGATATCTAAATAAAAGATCGAATCGGACATAGAACCTCCCGTTCCAACGATTGGAAGGGTATCTAGATGGATTGAATCCGGGTTAACATCTCGGTAGAAGACTTGTGCTTTGAGATTTAGAAATAGAAAAAAGAAGCTTAGGAATAAGAATAGAACTTTAGTTTTTTTCATGAGAATGAAGTGTGTTGAAGTCCTTTTCAAGGTGAGAAGATCATAAATTTAAGAAAATTAACTGAAGTCATCAGAAGCAACACCTAAAACGCTTGAAACCTTCGCTTAACGAATACGTAACACTAGGCAGCGATCATTTTTTGTAAATTCGCCTTCCCGATGAAAAAAAGACTTTTTTTCTTATTTAGCATTTACCTCTTAAGTGCTTGTCAAACAGAGATTTATTATTCAAGATCAATAGTTAACGACACAGACTTAGATGTCGATTTAGTATTCCTAAATCAAAATTCTACTGAGGAACCTGATACCATTCGCTTAGATGCGCGAAGCACCACTATCATTGAGGATTACCATGAATTAGATAGCCCTAAAGAAGCTAAGTCTTGTGCGCCTGAACGCGATCGAATTGTTCTGAAGGTTTCTGGTTTTCAGGCTCTGTTGCGTAAGGATTTCTTTAATGATGATAACTGGGAAAACTACATTTCTGGAAATCGATCTAAAGAGCAAGATTGCTACTTTGAAATTAACGAAGACAATCTACTTCTGTATAACGGGAGTTAGTCTGAGAACTTCGGGTATTTCTTACGCGTAAAAATCATCAAGTCCATCATTTCTTCAAATTCCGACCGACTGGGGTTCACCAAGTAGTTAAACTCTCCTTCTTTCCAATAGTCTTTCATCACAGGGGTGATTCTTTCTAGAATTTCTATCCCTTCATCGAAATAGGATAAACTTAAAGAATCATTGGAGCTCTCTAGAACGTAAACACTCCAATGGTCATCGATGCTTAAATTGATGTTCACGAAGTATTGTTTTTTCCATTTCCTGAATTTGACAGTATCCGTTTTTAAGTCTAAACCCATAAAAACATCCTTGTCCGCATTGAGCAAGGTTGCTTGATATTTTCCAATGACAATAGCCTGCTTTCCATCATTTAGATAAGTGCCGCGAATGTTCTTTGGAAAGCTCTTTTTGTCGGATTTCCAACTGGGTTGTGCTTCTGTAAACTTAAGTTCATGACAAGCACTCAAAATGCATAGAAGTACCGATGTGCACAATACCAGAACTAAGAATCTCCGTTCCATCTATTGAATTTTGTAAAGTATGGCGAGACAATATTAGGATCGGGGCGAAGGTCAGCATCAGACTCTCCTTTTCCTTCATAATCAACATTAGATAGCACATGACGAATACTCTCGAGTCGAGCACTCTTCTTACTATTTGCTTTAACGATAATCCAAGGAGCATATGCAGTGTGGGTGTGAACAAACATTTCTTCCTCGTAATAGGAATATTTGTCCCAAAGTGACTGAGCTTTTTCATCAACTGGACTTAGTTTCCAATTCTTTAAAGGATTTGTTTTTCGTTTTTCGAAACGTTTTGCTTGTTCTTCCTTACTGATTGAAAACCACAGTTTAAAAAACGGAAGTCCTTCTTCATATAACATGTGCTCAAACTCTGGTACTTGCCTTAAAAATCGTTTGTATTCAACTTCGCTACAGAAGTCGTTAACAGGTTCAACAATTGCTCGATTATACCAGCTTCTATCGAAAAATACGATTTCACCTGGGTTTGGAAGTTCTTTCACATAACGTCTAAAGTACCATTGTGCCCTCTCAATGTTTGAAGGTTTTGGAAGTGCAACAACACGGAAGGAACGTGGACTTAAATGTTCAATAAACCTGTGTATTGCGCTGCCTTTTCCAGCTGCATCTCGTCCTTCAAGTATGATTGCCATCCGACCATTCGTTTCTTGAATGTGCTTTTGAAGTTTTACCAACTCAATTTGAAGGTTTCTCAATTCGGCATAATACTCAAGGTTGATTTTGAATTTCTCCTCAGAAATCCCATTATGCTTGAACAAATCTTGGAACAGCTGTTTGTTGTTAACGGCTTCAAAAAGTGCACTGTAATCTGGCTTCGTGGTTTTACTCATTTCTTAAGCTTAACTCTCAAAGTAGGCTATATATCTCTCGGCTAAAAATGACTTAGCTCAAGAAACTTTACCATAAATCGAGAATAGCCGATGTTCGTCTATATGCTTCTGCCAAAATCAATTGAAATTTAATTTTGCAACATGGCAAGATTTGTCTTCGTTTGTCTGCTTCAATTGTCTCAGCTTTCTCAAGCTGCAAGTGTGAATTATATCTATCGTGGATCGGTAAGCCTAACCGATGCCACTGTAAGCGTTACACTTTGCGATACAGTTGATCTAGACGCAAGTGTGCTGTTTTTTTCTACAAGTATTAATGACGCCACTACAAGTGGAACCTTGATTGCCGGAAGACTAACAGATAATCAAACTATAGAATTCGAGCGCGATGGAAATGCAGGAACGGCTGAAATTTACTATCAAGTAGTTGAATACTCAAGTGGAGTTAGTGTTCAAAGAGGTTCAACCAATGTCAATAGTGGAACTGTGGATGTTGGGATAAGCTCAGTGAATCTTACAAATAGTTTTGCCATGGTTACCATGTTCAATAATGGGACTACCTATGGTTCTGATGATGGAGTAACGGCCAGTCTTACAACAAGCACAAACTTGCGCTTTCAAGCGAATAGTTCTGGTTTTACTGCTTTCTGGCAAGTGGTAGAATATGACTCCTGTACGGTGCAGAAAATCACATCACCTGATTTAACTGGAACTACGGTTAGCTCTGCTATCACAGGAGTGAACACAGCCAAAACAATGGTAGTTTGCTCTCACAGAAATTCAACAAATGTGAATGCAGATGATCTTCCGCGAACGGAGCTTGTTAATTCAACCACTTTGACTCATACTCGTTTAGGCTCAAGTGGGACGCTCGTTTTTGTAAGCTATATTATTGAGTTCACTGATAATACCACTGTAAAAAGAGCGAGTTTGAGCTTTGCTTCTGGCGACATGAGCTTAAGAGATACCCTAGGAACTGCACTTAACGATTCTTCTTCAATTGTAAACGGACCTGGAAATTTCGGACGACAAGGGAGTACCAATTTTGCGAGCAGTGATAACATGGGTTATGGATGGTTCGCTTATGATTTGCTCAACGACAGTGTGGTAGAAGTAAGTCGAGCTAATACAGGCTCCGCAGCAACTGCACCATATGAGGCTGTGAGTTTTAGATATGATCAAACACGAGCCCCAAATTTTAGTGATGCAAATCCTGTCGGTCCATACGATGACGCCCAAGTTAGAAGTATTCAAAGAGGAAGTGTGAGTCTTGGAAGTGGTGCTTCAGTATTAAATGTTGCCATTACTTCAGTCGATTTAACAAAGAGCTTCTTGGTTTTTGAGTCTTCTACCAACGATGCGGACCCTAGTGATTTCAATGTTTCTGGACAATTAAGCACTTCGACAAATATTCAGTTTCAACGGACTGGAACCGGTCCTCCAGTTAATTTAACCTACAAAGTCATTGAGTTTTTTGGCGATGTAACGGTCCAGAGAGGAGCCACAACCTTAAGTTCAACAACTCAAAACCAAGCTATCACTTCTGTTGATTTGGATAAGAGTTTTGTGCTTTTCAGTTTGAGATTTGCTGGAGGCTCTATGAGCGCAGATGATTTTGCAGTTGCAGATTTAACCACTGGAACAAACATGCAATTCAGAGCAAATGGAACGGGAGCTACCATTGAATGGCAGGTCATAGAATATGACGATTCATATGTTCGAAAGGTAAAAACAGCACTGGGTGCAGGTCAAACCACAAAAACTGTAGATATAAACGAATGTGGTTCTAACTATGTCGACCAAGCTAAAACTATGATCTTGGGTTCTCAGGCAGTAAGCACCGACGTTAGGCCTGATGATTTACCGAGATATGAATTAACTGATTCAACGGAATTAACCATCACTAGAGTAGGTAGTACTGCAGATTTGGAAATTGTCGTTTATGTTGTGGAGTTTCTTGATTCAACCACTGTTCAAAGTGGAACAACCGATTTAACTGGTTGAGCCTTGAGCGCAAATCAAGCGGTTACCAGCCTCGATACTAACAAATCTATTGCAATTGGAACCGGGAATTTCATGAAACAAGGGTCCACTAATTTCTCTACAGATGATAACCCAGGTTACGGGAATTTCGGATTACTGCTAGATTCACCAAGCAATTTGAATGTGACCAGAAGAGTTGGTGGAACGAGCCTAGGAACGGCTGCTTGGTAAGTAGTCACCTTCAAAAGAGGTGAGGAGCCATTACCCTTAGAGCTGCTTTATTTCAAAATCATTGATCAAACAGCTTCAAATTTAAAGCTAGAATGGGCCAGCGCTTCAGAGATGAATGTATCCCATTTTGAACTCGAACAAAGTATAGATGCCTTCAGTTTTGAATTGGTCAATATAATTCCTGCAAAGGGAAATAGCAATAAGCTCAGAACCTATAATGACGAGCTAGCGCTTGATAAACCTGGGACTTATTATTTCCGTTTGAAAATTGTTGATGTAGACGGTAGCTTTGAATATTCAGAAGTACTTGCGACAGAAATTAATGCAAAAGGAAACTATGGCTTGTTTCCTAATCCGAGTCAATCATACTTTAATGTTGAAAATAAGCCCGATGAACTGCTTAAGTATGAGCTGAGAAATTCTCAAGGGGTTTTGCTGGAAGAAGGATTCTTGAATTCAAAAGAAAAAGTGAAAATTGGTGAAAATATACCAGCTGGAAGCTACTTTGTCAGTCTCGTGTCAAAACAATTCCGCCAGATTGAGGTAGTATTGAAACTATGAACGTAATTTCAAACACTTTAATTTCTGGACTAGTCTTTTTAACTGGGATTAGTTTGGCAAATTGTAATTCAAACACGAACAATTCAATGAGTATGGCTGAAGAAACTCCTAAAGAAGCACAAGATATCGCTGGCGACCCTAGCACACAAGATACAGCCACATTTGGCTCAGGATGTTTTTGGTGTACTGAAGCTATCTTTCAAAGCCTTGAAGGTGTATATACAGTTGAGTCGGGATATACCAATGGACAGGTTAAAAACCCAAGTTATAAGGAGGTATGTACTGGAAGAACAGGACATGCTGAGGTAGCCAGAATCACTTATGATTCAAAAACTATTTCTTTCAAAGAATTGCTTGAAGTTTTCTGGCAAACTCATGACCCAACTACACTCAACAGACAAGGTGCTGATGTGGGAACCCAATACCGTTCAGGAGTATACTGGCACAATAAGGAGCAACGAAAAATAGCAGAGGAGTATAAAAAGAAACTCGACGAATCAGGAGCTTTTGATAATCCTATTGTCACAGAAATCGTTAAAATTGATAATTATTACCCGGCAGAAGATTATCACCAGAATTATTTCAATGAGAATGGCGATCAACCATACTGCTCTTATGTAATTCGACCAAAAATGGAAAAGTTTAAGAAGGCCTTTTCCGATAAACTAAAATAGAGCCTATGATCAAGTGGCGTCCAGTTTTAATTCTACTAGTTTTAGAAATCTTCGTCACTTTATCTTGGTTGGCATACCACGAGTACCAACCCGACATCCTGGTCCAATTTGGATTTGAAGATTACGGTTTTGCCTTCTCCATATTACAAGCATTTATTTTGATTGTCACTCCGCCTTTAGCAGGTTGGATCTCTGACCGAGCCCTAGCAAAAAACGGATCTTACCTTACTGTCATTTATGTTGGTGTTGCAGTTGTTTCTATGGTCTTCATGGCTGTGGCTAGCGTTATCTATATCGATCCTTCAGGCTTCATAGTGTATTTAATCCCTGTGTTTATAGCACTTTGGCTAATCAGTATGAATGTATTTAGGTCTCCGGCTTTGAGTATGTTAGAATCTATCGTTCCTCAAAAGAAGCTCACAAGAGTGATTGTAATCTTCGTTTTGGCCTATGATATTATCTATTCTCTGGAGCCAAATATTGTTGACATAATCAATGCTATAGGCGCTACAAGCACTTTCATAGTAGGAGGTATCGGTGTTTTTATAGCCGGGTTTTTACTTGTAAGAAACTTTAGAACTCTACCTGGACATGATAAACAGTCTGAAGAATTTGCTAACGATACGAAGGATGGGAAGTCAAACTTCAGATTAGTAATTACAACTGGTCTGATGTATGGCCTCTTAACCGCATTCATTCTGAAGTATTATCCGTCTCAAGACTTTGATATCAGACTCATTGGAAACCAACTGAGCTCAGGACAATTTGCGAGTTTCCTACTGATTATTGCCGCTTTTGTCTCGATTTACTTTTCCAGAATTATCAACGACACAAACATTACTCGTTATTCTCATTTTGGATTTGCGCTCGCTTTTCTCGGAGCCTTTATGTTGAGTATCGGTGACAGTTCTGTAGTGCTCTTTATGGGAGGTATTCCACTTGTAATAGGCTTTTCTATCGTTACCATTTCTGTCTTACCCAAAGTATTCTATGCTCTGTCTGCTAAGCAAACAGTACTAGGGATTGGACTCTTTTACAGTTGTAATGAGCTAATTAATGGTGTTTTAGATATCGCAGCTGCTGCTTGATTCTGACCTAAGTCATATTTCTTTTCCTTCCATTTCGCTAGCATCGTAGCATAATGGGAGAACATTCAATTCAATCCAAGCAATCGAAAAAGGAGAGGCAAAGCTTTCTTCATAATCTGCTCAAGGATCTTAAAGCATTGGAATTCATGCTCAAGAATGACCTGTTCGAAAAAGGCATTCAACGAATTGGAGCTGAACAAGAGTTTTGTTTAGTTGATGACAACTACTGTCCTTCAGACAAAGGTCCCGATATCTTAAAAGAAATAGATCACCCTCAATTTACTACAGAGCTAGCCAAGTTCAATCTCGAAATCAACCTCAATCCTTACGAACTCACCAAAGATTGTTTTTCCCTTCTTGAAGCTGAGCTAAACGAAACACTTGATTTGGCGCACTCAGCTGCTCATAATCACAAGAACAAAGTCTTATTGACGGGAATACTTCCTACGATCAGTCCGGCAGAGCTAAGCTTGGATTATATGACTCCGAATCCGAGGTACTTTCTTCTTGGCGACGTGATACGCGATATCCGTGGAAGTGATTTTGAATTGCATATTCAAGGGATTGATGAACTCATCATTAGGCATGACAATATTTTGTTTGAAGCATGCAATACCAGCTTTCAGATTCATTTGCAAATAAGACCAGAGGACTTTGTTGATCAATACAATTGGGCACAAGCCATAAGTGGTCCTATTTTATCTGTTTGTAGTAATTCGCCTATGTTGTTTGGTCGTGAGTTGTGGTCGGAGACCAGAATTGCCCTTTTTCAGCAGAGTATCGACACTAGAGATAAAGATACCGGCATCCGTGAGAGACAAGCTCGTGTGTATTTTGGGAAAGACTGGATAAGAAATTCCATTTTAGATATCTATGAGGACGATATCTCGCGTTTCCCGCTTCTTCTCTCAACAGAGGTTGATGATTCAATGGAAGCCCTGAATAATGGCCAGATACCAAAGCTAAAGGCTCTTGCAATGCATAATGGTACTATTTGGAAGTGGAACCGACCCTGTTATGGTGTAGGAGGTGGAAAACCTCACTTACGAATAGAGAACCGGTATATCCCGTCGGGTCCAAGTGTGGAAGATGAGATGGCTAATATGGCTCTTTGGATAGGTGTGATGAAGGCTATGCCTGCAGAATACAAGAATATGTGGGAAAAGCTAGAGTTTGAAGAGGCTCGAGAAAACTTTCACAAGGCGGCCAAGTCAGGATTGGGCATCGGAATTACATGGGAAGGTAAAAGTTATAGCGCATCACAGTTCGCACTTGAAAAGCTGATTCCCTGGGCTAAAGATGGCTTAACAGCATGTGGAGTAGATAAAGCAGATATTGACCGATTGCTTGGCGTCATCGAAAATCGAGTTAAAACGAGGCAGACCGGAACTAAATGGATGGTTAAGAATTATCGTTCCGTAAAACGAGATTTAGATAGGGAAGATGCCTTGGTCACGCTTACGGCTTCCATGTACCAAAGGTCAACTTCGGGAAAAGTGGTGAGTCAATGGTCTGATATTGATCCGGCAGATCAGGAAAAATATATCAGAAACTACACAAGAGTTGATCAGGTAATGACCAATGAGATTTTTACTGTTCAAGCAGACGACCTCATTGAATTGGTAGAGCATATTATGCGGTGGAGAAACATTCGACATGTTCCCGTTGAAGATTCCTCTGGAAACTTGATTGGTTTGGTTAGCAACCGCGCCCTGCAAGCCTTTCAGGATGAAATGGACAAACAACAAATTACCGTTGAAGAGTTCATGACAAAGAACATAATAACCGTTCAACCCAGCATGAGTATCAAAGATGCAATGGAGTTGATGCTAAAGGAAAAAATCGGATGTTTACCGATCGTTAAAAACGAGAAATTAATCGGCCTTATTACAGACACAGATATGACTCGAATATGGGAGAAGCTGAGGAAATAAGAGCGCTTAAAGGCAATAGGAGAGAGGCTTGGAAGTTGAGCGGAAAATAGGAGTGCTAGGTGACGGGGATGGACCCGTCTTATTCATTTCAGGAGGACTGCACGGTAACGAGCCAGCAGGGGTGCTCGCGCTTCAAGAGGTAGTTCAAGAAATCCAAGATCGGAAGCTTGAAATTAAAGGAAGTTTCTATGCGATTGCAGGAAATCTAGAGGCTCTAAAGCAATCGAAGAGATATATAAAGCAAGACTTGAATAGGTTGTGGAAAGTATCTATTTTAGAGAAACTTAAGGAAGGAAATTTATCTAAGTCAGCCGAGCAAGTTGAGATAAACGAACTCATCGATCTATTTGAAATAGTGGAAGAAGCCCTCGCTAAAAATGGTCCTCATTATTTTATAGATCTTCATACAACTTCATCTAAAACAGTTCCATTTATTCCGGTTAACGATACACTGCTCAATCGCAGTTTTACCAAAAATCTTCCCATACCAAGTGTGTTGGGAATTGAGGAGTTTTTACAAGGAGCTTTTCTGAGTTATACAAATGAATACAAGGTAGTTGCTCTAGGTTTTGAAGCAGGTCAACACGAGGACCCCGAAAGTGTCTATTTTCATAAAGCGATGATTTGGCTGTGTTTGTTGAATGCAGGAATGATTCAAGAGTCTGATTTACCTGAAAAAGCATCTATGATCGAGGCTTTTAAGGAAGCAAGCTCAGAGCGCGCTCAGTTCTACGAAATAAGAAGGCGCTTTATGATTGAATCAGGCCATCGATTTGAGATGTTGAATGGTTATGAGAGTTTTCAATCTATTAAGAAGGGTGAACATTTAGCCTACGATAATGAAAAGCAAATTCGAGCTATTGAATCGGGCAATATTTTCATGCCCTTATATCAATCCCAAGGTTCTGAAGGCTTCTTCATCATCAGAGAAGTATCTAGGTTTTGGCTCTGGTTATCTAGTTTTCTACGGAAAATTCAATTGGAAGACTTTCTAGTTAAACTTCCCGGTTTGAGAAGGCATCCAAAATATGAAGGAACCTTAATCGTTGACTTAAGAGTAGCTCGCTTTTTAGCAACGGAGCTCTTTCATTTAATGGGATATCGCAGAAAAAGAAAAACAGAAAATGAGATTTTCTTCACACGAAGAGAACTTTAGCTCATTATTTTCGCAGCATAAATACAAAACATGATTCGCAAAGTATTACTCGGTCTACTGGCCATTTTGATTCTCATTCAATTCATTCCAAAAAACCAGGAAGTCCACGAATCTAGTGAAAAAGAAATCGAATTTTATACTGCCAACCAGGTTCCTCAGGATATTCAAAACATCATGGATGCCGCTTGCATGGACTGTCATAGTTATCGAACCACATATCCTTGGTATGCGAATATCGCCCCTTTTTCATTTTTTGTGGAGGATCATGTAGAAGAGGGAAGAGAACATTTGAATTTTCATGATTGGAACTCATATTCAGCGAAGAAGGCGGATCATAAGCTAGAAGAGTGTGTTGAGGAGATAGAAGAAGGGGAGATGCCCATGAAGCCTTATGTTTTAATGCATTCTGAAGCTGATTTAGCAGGGCCGAACAAAGAAAGATTGATGGCTTATTTCGCAAGCTTGAGGAAATGATCATTCGTCTCGTTAGGAAGGGAGACAATGACCAACTTGAAAGGGTCATTAGGGATGTTCTAAGGAGCTATGGAGCCAACGGACCCGGTTTTGCATTCGCTGACCCTGAATTGCTCGACATGTTTGAAGCATATCAAGCAGAGGACTCTTGTTATTATGTGCTTGAAGAAAATGGGAAGATTTTCGGTGGAGCAGGTATTTCGCCTTTAGCTGAGGAAGGAATAAATGCTTGCGAACTTCAGAAGATGTATTTTCATCCTAAAGCTCGAGGCAGAGGTTTTGGCAAAAAGCTTATCCAGCTGTGCTTGGAAAAAGCGAAAGAGCTCGCCTATTCACATGTCTATTTGGAAACCTTAGAGGAGATGCATGAGGCTAGGAGCTTATATGAATCTGTTGGGTTCAAGTATATCGATCATCGGATGGGTGCAACGGGACACAGTTCCTGTCCGGTTTTTATGTTGAAGTACTTATAAGGTTTTCCTTTTCATTTTTGTCTTGATACAAAAACGAAACAAAAAAAATCAAGACTTCAGTCTTCTCCCTGGAATTGCTGGATGGCCATCCCTATCTCACTCAAACTCGCAAGTTCCTTGCTCTAACACCGAGTTCGATGAGCGCTCAGTTCAGACCGCAATTCTGCGGGTCGAAGCCAAAGGTCGGACTCTTGCTTTCGCCAGATGAATCAATCAACTGAGTATGTGAAACTGGAAAGATGTTGCTTATATTAATTCTGTAGAATCAGCTCGCAGCTTGTCGCTTGTGGCCATCCTTCGCTGCGCTTCAAATGCTATACTAGCAGCTCATAAGGTATCTACCGAATGGCCACTTTTAACTTTTACATTTTGCGGTTCTAAAGCAACTCCAACACCCGATCAGCAACTACCTGACGGTGATGCATCTCGTGGCCGGCCATAATGAAAGCGAGAGCGGCAACGGGAGCTTCCAGGCTGTCCCATCTTCCAGTTCGTGCCATCATGATATCATCAAAAGACTCGAACATGAGGATGTTCGCCTTTCTCAAATGCTCAAATTCCAAGAGTATCGAATCAAAGGACCTTGCTCCAGCACGGCTATGCACAACATATTGATCTTGATTAAATCCGTGCAACACATTCTGATCTTCCCTTGAAAAAGCCAAGGCCCGATAAGCCATCACACGTTCGGTTTCTATAACATGGCTTAATACTTCCTTTACGTGCCATTTACCCACTTCATAGCGGTATTCATACTTTTCCTTAGGAAAAGCTTCATAGAATTTAAGCGCCTTTTCAAGTTCTGTTTGAAGCGCCTCGATAGCATCTTCCGTTCGAATGTATTTCACGTATCGCTTGAAATAAGAGGGGACTACTTCAATGATTTCAGACTTCTTCATTTAATGGATTCTTTCAATTCCAAAGCTAATTCAAACTCCTTGAGTTCGTCAGCCTCGAGTAGAACATCTTTCAGACTCAATAACATCAAGCGGTTTGAGCGTGTAAACAGCCTGTTAACAGTGAGTAAATCGGTAATTTCAATGTTTGCAATTTTAGCCTTGTTGATTGCTTTCAAATGTTTCTTTACTACTGCTTCATCCTCTTTTTCAATCTCACGGTAAAGTTCAATCAAGGACTCTGAATGAGACTTAGTGTTATATTTTTCTGTCAATGAATTTAAGCTCAGATAAACCGAAACTAGGCGTCGTCTGAAATTGGAGTACTGGTCATTAACAAATTCATTATCAGTACTTTCAAAGGAGTCAAAATTATGACTGACATCCTTCATTGTTTTACAAGCATCCATCATATAGCGCATCGAATGGAGTTCTTGATTAAGGAGTTTAGATTCTTCCTCATTAAACTCAACTTTCTGCGCCTTAACAGCATATGTGGTCAACTCGGCGTTCATCAACTTGATGTTTTGATATAAGCTTGGCAGTGTCATGGTCTTTGAACCTTTGTCGAAGTCTGATTCAAATACCCCATTGTTAAACACAAGCTTTACATCGATAGCTAGGATTCGAAGGCAATACACTTGAGCGCGTTGTGCCATCACAAGGATTTCTTTTCTAATCGCTGTAATGGCGGCTTCCGGAATATTAGCATCGGTTTCGTCGATATAGCGAGTTAGGCTCAGTTTCTTTTCGGGTAACATCCAAAAGAGCAATTTGGCAAAGAGCCCCATGAAAGGCAAGAAAAGAAGAACACCAAGTAAGTTGAAAATGGTGTGAAAAGCGGATAAAGCAATGACTTGGCCCATGCCTGAAAAGACAGTCCTCATGAGCATCATAAGCAATGGGAATAGTGCAAGAGCTAAGAGCCCTGTTACCAAATTGAAAACAAGATGACTGCTAGCTAATCGCTTTTTGGAGACATTTCCTCCAATTGCGCCTAATGAAATAGTAATGGTCGTGCCCATATTAGCACCAATAACTGCAGCTGCCGCGTGTTCAAATCCTATGAGCTCGGAGTTTAAAGCAGTAAGAAAGATTGCAATGGTCGCTGAGCTCGATTGCATTGCAGCGGTAAGTCCGATTCCAATCAAAACAAATAACCAGAGGCCGTAACTCTTAAGCATGACCATATCAATGCTTCCGGCCAAGAACTCAACCGAGGCTTTCATATAATCAAGTCCCATAAACAAGAAGCCAAAGCCTACTAGGAGTTTACTGAGGTTTGAGTATCGCGCAGATTTACCGAGAAAGATGATGCCCAGGCCTCCAATGCCGATCAGGGGCAGGGTAAAGGATTCAATGTTTACTTTAAACCCAAGTGTTGCAACAAGCCAAGCTGTGAATGTGGTTCCAAGATTAGAACCCATAATAACTCCAATAGTGTTTTCTAAACTTAGGATACCTGCGCCAACAAAGGCCAAAACCATCAATGAAACCGCAGAAGAGCTTTGAAGGATAGCAGCTACTGCGGTTCCACCCGCAATAGCCTTAAAACGGTTGCTAGTGTATTCTCGAATGAACTTTTTGAAAGTCCGACCAGCCAGTTTGCTAATCGACTCTTCTAGGAGGAACATTCCGAAAATGAATATTCCCAGTCCAGCTAATAATTTCCAAATTCCAAAGTCTTCCATTGCCTTATTAAGGCAATGTTAGGAAACTCAATGAAATGAAAAACTGATTCTTATCGCTTATAGTTTATCAGTTCTACCATCACTTCATTGCGTCGGCCAACAGTTTGATAAGGTGGGTTGTAACCGAGGTATTCAATTTCTCCTGTGTGATCTAGCCCTTGATCTTTTAGTGCTTTTAGGAGTTCTTTTGATTTCTTTTCAATACTGTTATCGTCGGCGTAACCGCCAAACTCAATACAAGCAACATAACGCGCTTGGCTTTTATGTAGATGCACATTTTTGTCGACTGGCGTGGGCAATTCGTCCATTTCATACTCTGAAGGCATTACGAAACTCATACTCGCGGAATCACCAAAATTCATGTGAACTGGGGCTGTCATTGCGATTTTTTTCGATTCATCGTTTGATCCAAAAATGTATCCAGCTAAAGTTTGAAATCCACCTCTTGAAGTAGATCGATACTTCCCTGTAGTATAGGTAGTAGCCATAATTGCTTCAGGATAGAAGCGAATCTCTAGCTCACCCTCTTTTTTGATTAGCTCAAATTTCTGTTGTTCTGTTTTGTTGATGCTTACCGCTAAATACAATTGGAAGCCTGTAAATAGCACGAAAAGTCCCGATAATATGATAATTACTTTCATGTAAAATAAACCATAGAAACTAGGATTTTGTTCATCTGACCACTCTCAGCCCAAAAGCTGATTAAGATCAGTACGATTAAAGGAATTCTCCTGCAATATTGTTGGTATGAAGAACATACTCGTACCCATTGACTTTTCTGAAAACTCGGCTAGAGCCTTGGCTTATGCAATGCATTTAGCGAATGATTTTAATTCAAGACTGATTGTGCATCATGTGATTATGGACACAAGCTCTGAGAGAGAAGTAGATGAAATAAAATCAGAATACCGACATCGCGTGATGGAATTTGCGGAAGGCATTATGAAAATGTCTGAATTAAGTGGATTAGACCTTTCGGCTTCTGTTAATCTAGATCCCGATATTGAAAGCATCGCTCATCTGGAGCAGATGGTTTTTATAGACCTGGTTATTATGGGAACCAAAGGTGCCAGTGGCTTAAAGGAAATCTTTTTAGGAAGTAACACCGTGAAAGTTATTGACCTCATTAAAAAACCGGTACTCATTATTCCGCTTTCGGCGATTTACAAGAAGCCAGAGTACATTATGCTTTGTTCAGATTACGATTTTGTGAAAGATGATGATGTGTTCTTCTTGGTAAAACGCATTGCAGAGCACTATGATGCTGAAGTGAGAATCTCTCATGTTAAAACAGATGATAAAGCACCAAGAGAAGATCATGTGATTGAAAGCAAAAGAGAAGGACATTATTTCGACCCTGAAGTGCGCTACAGCTACAAGCTCATCCGACGCAGTGATGTGGTAGAAGGGATTAACTACTACATCGAGCTCAAAGGCGATAACGATATGGTAGCCGTTTTGAGTAGAGATCACGGATACATTGAGCGCTTATTTAAAGCTTCAAACACACACAAACTTGCCTATCACTCAAGCTTACCACTATTGGTGCTGAAGGATAAATGAATATGAATAGATTTGGCTTTATGTCAAATGGCCAACTACTCCTAATTTCAAGTTTATTCGCTCTTACTTCTTGTGGACTGTTTAACGATGATCCTAAATCTGGATGTACTACTTGTCATGCCTCAAACTACGATGCAGAAGCAGTGCTGGAAGATGGCTCATGTGAGTTTCTTTATGAAGATATTGTTGGCACTTACACAGTTAAAGATAGTGTGATGGGGCCTTTCAGTGATTGGTACTTAAGTGAAGCTTATGAAATTCAAGTTCACTATGACGGCTGTAAAGGAGATCGCTTGCTCATTGTGAATTATGGAGATTTAAAAAATGATGGCGATAATTCTCCAATTGAAGTGGGGTTGAAGGCAGAAGGAGATGAGCTAAGAATTATCAATCAAGCCATTACTAATACTAGCAACAATATTATTACAGATTATACGATTAGTTTGTCCACGGGAAAGCTCAGTGCAGACTCCATCTATTTTGAGCTTTCTTACAGCACTCGCTTTGATCCTTTTTATGGTGCATGCTGGGGCGTAAAGAAGGATTAATACTTCATTCTCAATTCACTTAACTCGCTGGTAAAATACACTAGCTCCTAAATCCTAACTTTGTTCATATGTCTCAACGTCAAGATCCCGGATTTGGAGAACGTTTTCTGGAACGTTCGAAGCGTGTCATTAATAAAGATGGCAGTTTCAATGTAAGGCGCGTTGGAATAGACAGTGTCTTTAGAAATACCTTTCAATTTTTAAGAAACTCTCCTTGGTGGCAGTTCAACCTGATGATTATCATCAGCTACTTTGTGATTAATGCAATTTTTGCTTTAATCTATCTCAGCTTGGGGATTGAAAACATTCATAATGCCCGCACTGGAACTTTTCTTACCGATTTTGCTTCTGCCTTTTACTTTAGCGTGCAAACCTTTACGACCGTAGGTTACGGTGTGCTTGCACCTAAGGGAGGTGTTACAAGCTTTGTTGCAGCCATCGAAGCCTTCATGGGTTTTATGGGCTTTGCATTAGCAACTGGATTGTTATACGGAAGGTTTTCAAGGCCTAGCGCTAAACTCTTGTTTAGTAATGAAGCGATCATAGCTCCTCACAAGGGACGAAATGCTCTGATGTTCAGGATGATTAATCGTCGGAGTAATATCCTAATGGAGTTAGAAGCTCGGGTTATGATTAAGTTAGAAGAGCTGGATGAACAAGGGGAGTGGCGCCGTACTTTTTCAAGGTTAAAACTTGAG
>Ga0115568_10000854_pt1 | contig 22301 bp, 22 predicted proteins | sample COGITO_mtgs_1204_FD_87296 | JGI IMG/M metagenome (GOLD analysis project Ga0115568, IMG submission 87296) | Pelagic marine microbial communities from North Sea - COGITO_mtgs_120426 | ecosystem: Environmental > Aquatic > Marine > Epipelagic | place: Germany:Helgoland, sampling site Kabeltonne...
CTTCTTGGGCTTCTTTCGCTAATCTTTTCTCCTCAGCCGCAGCTGCTTTTTCTGCTGCTTTTCGCTCTTCCTCTGCTGCTGCTGCTTCTGCTGCTTTCCTAGTTTCTTCTTCTTGGGCTTCTTTCGCTAATCTTTTCTCCTCAGCCGCAGCTGCTTTTTCTGCTGCTTTTCGCTCTTCCTCTGCTGCTGCTGCTTTCCTCGCTTCCTCTTCTTGGGCTTCCTTCTCTAATCTTTTTTCCTCTGCTTCAGCGGCTTTTTTTGCAGCAGCTTCTTCATCGGCTTTCTTTCTTTCAGCTTCTTCCGCAGCCTTTTTGGCAGCAGCTTCTTCCGAAGCTTTTTTGGCGACTTCCTCTTCTTCCGCTTTTTTCTTTTCTTTTTGTTTTTCAATAATTTTCCGCTCTACCTCTGCTAATGCAGATTGTATAGATTTTGTATAATCAGTGTCGTAGTAAAAATCTTCCATCTCAGGGTCATATGCATATTTTCCAACCGGTTGATTAAAGATCACTGTATTAATATCATCAAACTGGGGAAATAATTGCACATTAAACGCTAGGGGCTCAAACCTGAATTCTTTCCTGTCTTCTGGAGCATTAGTATCCAAACTTATCTTCTTCGTAATATATCCCTCTTTAACAAATTCAATTGTATACTTGTGATCAAGCTTTAATTCAAATTCAAATTTTCTAGAGGCGTCAATGGTTTGAACTTTCGCACCGTCTTTATAAACTATAACATGACTTCCTTTTTTGCTACCATCCTCAATTTTCAGTCCCCCATAAACAAGGACAACATTTTCCTGGCCCCTAACAAAAAGAGCAATTACGATAACGAATATGAATACGAAAGTGTATTTAATAGTATTTAATTTTGGCACGTTATTTTCATGTTACAACAAAAATAAAAAGGTTTAAGACAATCACATTGAAAAATTCGAATCAATTATAAACAGCCACTAGAAAATATTTGTCATTTTTGCTTAGAATATATACATTAGTAACTTACAATATGATAAACAATATATGAAAACTATATCACTTTCTTTTTTCTTAATAATTTTTTCATTTCTTTCATGTTTCTCTCAAGGATTGTCAACAAGTGAAACCGTTGATTACATTAATGGAAAGTTTCCATCTAAGTTTCAAGTTCGTGTTGAAGAAGAGCGAGAAATGTTCATTGATTTTTTTAGAAATAAGGAAATGTACCGTACTGATAGAGTTTATTTACCAACGTTAGATCATGAAAAAATTAAATTTAATAGCGAAGAAAAATCAATCGCTCTGTACTGTTTAAATGACATGCCTAGAGAATTTAAAAAACTTGCGGATGGCTGCGTGGATAGAACCTTTCATAATAAAGGTTTGAGAAAACCTTATGCGAGGATTAACTTGCCTGTAGGAACAGATCAGAAAACTATTAATGGATTAATAACCGCTTTTAATCACCTAATTCAAATTTCTATTGACGAAGGAGAATATATGGGTGTAGACTCCTTCGAATAAAATTAAAATTATGAAAACATTTATTACAATATTTACAGTATTGTCAATTTCAATAGCTGGATTTTCGCAAGATGCTGAAGCCTTTTTTAAACGAGGAGAAAGCAAATACTCAATTGGAAATTACGAAGAAGCTGCAACTGCTTATTCTGATGCAATTAAATTGGACCCCGATTTTTTAAATGCTTATCTTAGAAGAGCATTTTGTTATTCGGCTGCAAAAAATTATGAAGGAGCAATTAGTGATTATAACAAGATTATTGAACTCGGGCACAACCTGCAGTGGACATTAAATAGCCGAGGAAGCTCATACTTAAAGCTTGAAAAATATGAGCTAGCCTTAAAGGACTACAATAGAGTGCTTAGTATAGCGCCTAAAGACACTGAAGCTTTGAATAATAGAGGATGGACATACCAAGGAATGGGCAAACATGACTTAGCATGTGCCGATTGGAAAAAATCTAAAAAATACGGAAATTCTGAAGCTAAATTAATTTTAAAGAATACAAACTGCAAATAATTAACCTTATGAAAATTCAATATTTAATCACTTTCTTGTCTTTCGTTAGTATCGGATTACTTTCATTTACTAGTATTAATTCGAATTCTATTGATGTTAATACATGCTTAAAAAAAGTAGATTCTAAATGGGGTGATGTTTGTATCGATTGCGTTGAATACAAAGCCGGCAAAAGAATCTATGATGACACATACAAGGCATTCTTGGTAAACACTTGTTCTGAAAAAATTGAGGTCAAGTTAGCTTTTCTTGAAGCTGATGGTTCCTGGAGATGTTTCGAGCCCAAAGTATTAGCTCCCCAAGACACTATTATAGGTTTTGCCTGCAAGAGCACAAAGGGAAAGTATCTTAAATGGATCAGAGCAGAAAATGATAATGAAACGACCTTTCCGACCAATAAAGAAATCAATGAGCAGTACAAAGATGAATAAATGGTTTTCCTGTTTTTTTGTTTTACTTCTTCTCAGCATAAATTGTATTGGTCAAAATTATAAACTCATAGAAACTGGAGCAATTTTGCTTGACTCAATATCGCCATGGTGCTCAGCTCCTGATGAATATTCTACAGCAGAACTAAAAGGAAATCAACCGATAAGCTCGTGCTATGACAAGCCATTTGTTTATGGCAAATGGTTTAAATTTAAAGCTGTAAATACTTTAACTGAAATTAAAGTAAAAGTGGTTGGAAAAAACGGTTCAATGCAATGGCCTCGTGTTTCTGTTTGGGACGAAAAATTCAATGAACTAGCATGTCAAAATTCCATCGATGATACTGCAAATATTCGTTTAAACTATACAAAATATGAACTAGGTAAGTGGTATTATATTTCTGTTAATCACAATAACCATCCAAAGTACATAGGTAGTTTTGATTTATGTCTTTCAAGTAAATTAGACTATGACTATATTGAAGGATCCACATTTATTGGCAATACCGCAAATTGGAGCTCTGCTAATGGTGCGTTTTCAACTTCATCTGCTAGTCCTGATGGAAAAAAACCTTCTTGTATGACCAATGGACCTAATTTCAATCGTTGGTTTCAATTTGTTGCTAAATCTAATAGCGCATCAATAGAAGTAAAAGTTGGAGAAAATTATGGAACAATGAAAAACCCTTATTTAGCTCTTTTTGATAAAAACATGAACGAAATCGACTGTGATAAATATGTTGATAACGTTGAATGTAAAATCAACACTGAGCAGCTAAAAATAGGTGAAACACACTTTATCTCTGTTGATCACAGTTTAAATGTTGCCTATCAAGGTTCCTTCACTTTACTGCTTAATAATGCTTCGGAGGTAAAAGAAAATATTCCCACTAAAATTGCTGATTTCGAAAAAACAGATCTGATTCAAATTACTGGAAAAATATTATACGACCTTGAAAAACCAAAAAAAGATAGTAAAATATGGCTACTTAGCGATAAAAACATAAAAGTTGATTCTACAAAAACAGACGTAAATGGAGAATTTAACTTTAAAGGTTTATCACCAGATCAAAACTTCTTAATGTTGCTTGACGCAGACAAAGAAGATCTAAAAGTTGAGATATTTCAAACTGATGGCATTGGGCAAATCATTAAGAGAGCCGTTCGGTTAAACAAGATTAAATATGGATTTGAAAATCTTAATTCAAAATACAATAATATTGTTCTAATTGACTGTTCCAGCAACTTTAATATTAAAATAGACCAAGGTAAAACTGGACTTATTGGTAAAGTTGTTGAATCCGAACAACCAATTCATGGAATGTCTAACTTAGGCGTCACCTTATACGAGGGAGCTAACACTGCTATTGCAAATACAAAAACAAATTCCCAAGGCGAATTTGAATTTACTAACCTACCTCCTAACTCCAATTATCAAATTAAATTAGATACCAACTCAAATGAAATTTACACTGAAATCTTAATGGTTGATGATAACGGTAAACCTTTTATGTCATCGAATTCTAAAAACATGGATAATAATGGTTTTTTCAAATTTGAGAAGCTTCCATTTATCACTCAACAAGAACTCAATCTAATTATGGATGATGATATAGAATTAACTGATTTTTCAAACCTTACGTTAGGAAATAATGTGACCCTTAATAATATTCATTTCGAATCCGGTAAATCCGAACTCCTATCTAGGTCTTATAGAGAACTTAATCAATTGGTACAGACATTAAAACAAAACAGTTCATACAAAATTGAAATTCAAGGACACACGGATAACATAGGAAGTTCATCTTCAAACAAAATACTATCTGAAAATCGAGCTAAAACTGTTGTCGATTATCTTGTAGATAATGGCATTCAAAAAAATAGACTAACTTTTTCTGGACAAGGAGATTCTAAACCGATTTCTGACAATTCAACAGAAGATGGCCGGAAAAAAAATAGGCGTGTAGAATATGTTGTTGTAGAATAGTATTTACATTTGTTAAAAATCCGATGACATGAATAAACTTAAACTAATTGTATTATCTCTTATTATTATTGCAGCTGTTTCACTTAGAATGTTGTTAACTGATTTTCCGAATGTAGCACCGATAACTGCATTAGCATTATTTGTTGGAATTTTCTTCGAGAAAAAATATCTAGCTTTTATTATTCCAGCTATTGTAATGTTAGCATCTGACTTTTTTATTGGTTTTCATAGCACAATGTGGGCTGTATACGGAGCTTTTGGGCTAATTGCATTACTTGGTATTTACATGCAAAACAAGATAAACATTATCTCGATGATTGGTGCTTCATTAGGTGCTTCTCTCCTATTCTTCGCTATTACAAATTTTGCTGTATGGACAACAGGAGCTTGGTATCCTGCCACTTTTTCAGGACTTATAGAATGCTATGTTGCTGCAATTCCTTTCTTTGGAAAAACTATAATAAGCGATTTATTATTTACAGGCGTTTTTGTTGGTGGATTTTTATTCGCGCAGTCTAAAATACCAGCACTAGCGAGAGTTAAATCTTAGTTTTTAAGAAACTTTATCGTTTCTTGAATTACCATTTCCAAATTTTCTAAATACCCTTCTTGCTCATCGAAAGGATGTTTTGCTTCGAATGTATGTCCAGATTCATGTATATCTATTAGCTGTGACGATGCGCACCAATTGCTCAAATTAAGCGCTTCTTCAAACTCTACTGCTTCGTCTGCTGTTCCGTGTATAATTAAAAAAGGAACATTAATTTTTTCGGCAGCATCTGGTACAGATAGGCGTTTGATATTCTCGATGTAATTTTCGTACAGTTGATAATAAAGTGGCAATACTTGTCCTGTTCGGCCATTAACTACCTCTATTACTCCGTTTTGTTTCCAATATTCAATTTGCTCTGCGGTATACTTATCACCAAAATCGGATACTGATGCCCAGGTTACTAATTGCTTAACTCGTTTATCTTCTGCCGCTTTTAAAATTGTAATGCCTCCACCTCTACTGTGCCCAATTAAATTAATGCTTGCCGCATCAATTTCATTTTTCGTTTCTTCAATTTCGGTAATCCAATCGATAACACAACCTAAATCGTCCAATTCGATAGAGAAATTATTATTTCCAAAAGCTTCTACATCTGTGGATTCTTCTGGGTTATCAACTGTACAACCGTTGTGGGAGAAATTGAATTTTACAAACACAAAACCTTGTTCCGCAAATAAATCTGCAGTTTGATTAAAGTGCCCCCAATCTTTAAAGCCCTTAAATCCATGTGAGAAGATCACTACTGGCTTTCGCTTACCGTCTTCCTGAAACACAACATCTACAACAATCTGTTTGCCGTGTAGCCCTTCAATGGCGTGATTTCTTATTTTGGTTAACACTAATAAGATATTAAAGCTTGCAGTTTTTCTCTAAATCTCTCAACAGGTAAGTAGTTTACCTCCAAATCAGCCTGGAAAGGTACAGGTGTATCCAAACTTCCGCAACGCATAACTGGTGCATCTAAAGATTCGAAACAATGCTCGGTAACCAAAGCAGATATCTCTGCTCCTATGCCTCCTGTTAGTGAATCTTCGTGTAATACTATTACTCTTCCGCATTTTGTAGCTGATGCATAAATAGCCTCTATGTCCAAAGGAGCTAACGTTCTTAAGTCTAAAATATCGGCATCAATATTTAGTTCTTCTGCTGCTTTAGTTGCCCAATGCACTCCCATACCATAAGTAATTATAGAAACTGCTGCCCCTTCGCGCACAGTTTTAGCTTTTCCTATTTCCAGAGTAAAATAGTCATCGGGAACTTGAGATTTTAAGCTTCGGTATAATGCCTTGTGCTCAAAGAATAATACAGGGTTAGGATCTTCGATAGAAGCTGCCAGCAAACCTTTTGCGTCTTCTGGTGATGATGGATAAACAATTTTTAGCCCAGGAACATTAACGAACCATGCTTCTGTAGATTGCGAATGAAATGGACCAGCAGACACTCCTGCACCTGTAGGCATGCGAATAACAACATCAGCCTTTTGCCCCCAACGCCAATGAATTTTTGCTAAGTTGTTTACAATTTGGTTAAAACCCTCAGTAACAAAATCAGAAAACTGCATTTCTACAATAGCTTTCATTCCCTTAATAGATAAGCCTAATCCCGTTCCAACAATTGCAGCTTCACAAAGCGGTGTATTTCGAACCCGACCTTCACCAAATTCATCAACAAATCCATCAGTTATTTTAAATACTCCTCCATATTTGCCTATATCTTGACCCATCAGGATTAGGTTGTCATATTTATGCATTGACTGACGCAACCCATCAGAAATAGAATCAATTAATCGCTTTTCTGAAGTTTTATCTGTTTTTGGATTAGTTACTTTAAAATCAAAAGGAGAAAACAAGTCTTGCAATTCATTTTCAGTATTGGGCACAATCTTATCTTCTGAATAAGCTAACTTCAACCCTTCAATTATTTCTTTACTAATTTCATCTGAGTATTTTTCGATTTCAGCAGCAGTTAGCGCTCCTATTTCAATTAAGTATTCTTGGTAATTGGTCACCGGGTCTTTAATCGACCAAGTATCTTGCAATCCTTTGGGATAATATTTAGTGCCACTAGCCTCTTCATGCCCTCTCATTCTAAAGGTCATGCATTCCAACAAAATTGGTCTAGGATTTTTACGAATAGAATCAGATAATTCAACAATCTTATGGTAAACCTCTAATATATTGTTCCCATCTATCTGAACACCTTCTATGCCGTAACCAATAGCCTTGTCGATAAACTGTTTGCACCTAAATTGTTGATTACTTGGTGTTGACAATCCCCATTGATTATTTTCAACTGTAAAAATTACAGGTAAATCCCATACAGCTGCTGTGTTAATCGATTCATGAAAATCGCCTTCGCTTGCGCCTCCATCTCCAGTAAATACAATTGTAGCTTTTTTTTCCTTTTGTAATTTAGAAGCCAAGGCAATGCCATCTGCGACTCCCATTTGAGGACCAAGGTGAGATATCATTCCTACAATATGATGCTCATTTGAACCAAAGTGAAAAGATCGGTCCCTTCCTTTTGTAAAACCACTCATTTTACCTTGAAATTGGGCAAACATTCTACTTAATGGAACTCCTCGAGTTGTGAAAACACCCAAATTTCGATGCATTGGTAAGATATATTCATCGGTATCCATTGCTAAAGCTGCTCCCACAGAAATAGCTTCTTGCCCAAAACCAGAAAACCATTTAGATATTTTACCTTGACGAAGCAAAATCAACATTTTTTCTTCAATTAATCTTGGTTTAAGAAGAGCCTTATATATCGTAACTAATTCGGGATTACTTAATCCTTTTTTATCAAATTTCATTACTTGTTTGCTAGCTATTGCCATCGTCAGTCATATTTTTGTCAAAATTATTGATTTTGTTTACATTCACGCGGAGTTAGAACAACTTATTAACAGGATTTTTTCGAAATAAATGAAAGCTATCTTTATCATTAATCCAATTTCAGGAACTGGTAGACAATCTTCTATCAAATTCTTGATAAAAAATCAAATTAATAAGTCGATAGATTACCAAATTATTGAGACTGAATATGCTGGACACGGTGCAAAAATTGCTTATGAAAATAGAGACATTACTGATGTAATTATTGCCATAGGTGGAGATGGTACTGTGCTAGAAATTGGCGCGCCCCTTATTGGTAGTAACACACCACTAGGAATAATTCCTGCAGGATCTGGAAATGGTTTAGCAAGACATTTAAATATACCGATTAGTTTAGAAAAAGCAATTGAGCTCATCAATAATCATAAAATCAAAACAATTGATACGGTTACAGTTAATGGGACTCCTTTTTTAAGCACCATGGGCCTAGGATTTGATGCTCATATAGCTAAGTGCTTTGATGATTATGGAACTAGAGGTTTCTGGTCTTATATTAAGCTCATATTTCGGGAATACTTTAGATATATTCCTAAAACATTCGATATCGAAATTGATGGTACTTCGTTTCAAAAAGAAGCTTGGATTGTATGTATCGCTAATTCATCACAGTATGGGAATGGTGCTATTATATCACCCGAATCAACTATTGACGATGGTCAATTGGATCTTTGCACTTTGCAGAAGCCCAATTTACTACAAACTCCTTTGTTAATCGCGCGGTTTTTTATTGGAAACCTACATAAATCTTTTTTATTGAGTAGAGATTCGGGCAAAAACATCGTCATTAGAAATCACTTTGAATTATACCACACGGATGGAGAACCTGCTACCTCTGATAAAGAACTCAATATCCAAATTAATCCATTGTCTTTGAAAGTTCTAATACCAAATAAAAATGGGTAAAAAGAAAAAAAGAATAGAAATATTTACTTCAGAAACGAACTTAAATTTCGAGAATAGGGGTGAAACTTTAGCACCGTCCGAACAAGACTTAAGAATTCATATAGATTCAAAAAATAGAGGTGGAAAAACTGCAACAATCGTCAAGGGGTTCATAGGTGAGAATGGAGACCTAAAAGATTTAGGGAAACTGTTAAAATCGAGATGTGGCGTAGGCGGATCAGTAAAAGATGGAGAAATTATAATACAAGGACAATTTAGAGATAAAATTATAGAAATCTTATCTCAAAAAGGCTACCGAGTTAAAAAAGCAGGAGGCTAAATGACTTTACAAACAGTCCCTTCGTCGGCTTCCTTTTGAGCAACCTCCTCTGAGCTTGATGAACAATAGTCTTCCGAACTGGTTTCTAACGTAACATAACTTGTGTCAGGTGTTATTACCTCTACTTCATGTTCGGTAGTACATTCATAACACTTAGAACACGATGTAAAGATTAATCCTAAAGCGAGAATAGTTAGAGCTGTAAATGTTATTTTTTTCATTTGATAGTATTTTATAAATTCGATTTTGTAAAAAAAATTAACTTACAATAATCTATAATTATGCCAAAATTAGTTTTTTTTCACGTTGGAGCTGAAAATGGATAGCGTAAAGAAGCGGATTTCTATTTAAGAAAGTTAATTAGACTGATTTAGCACCCTACTGTAAATCGCTTGATACTGTGGTAATATTTTAGTGATGTCAAATTGTAAAGCTGTTTCTTTTGCTTGGTTTTTATAGCGTTTCAATATTGCTTCATCGCTTAGAATTTTAAGTGCATTTTTTGTCATAGCACCAATATCTCCAACATCGTTCAATAGCCCAGAAAACCCATGTTTATTGACCTCTGGAATACCACCAGTGTTTGTCGAAACTACGGGAACTCCACATGCCATTGCTTCAAGTGCTGCTAAACCAAAACTTTCCGTTGTTGAGGTAAGTACAAATAAATCAGAAATTGATAAAAGTTTTTCAACTACTTTTGTTTTACCAACAAATTTTATATCACCACAAACACCTTCTTTTCTGCACATTTCTTCTGCAGAATGGCGTTCGGGACCATCTCCAATCATAATTAATTTGACTGGCATTTTTTCTCTAACACCTTTAAACACTTTAATTACATCATCTACTCTCTTTACTTTTCTGAAATTAGAAACGTGCACTAAAATCTTTTCTCCATTAGGTGCGAAATCTTTTCTTAATTTTTCATCAACAACATCAGAATACGTTTCAGAACAGATAAAATTAGCTACGACATCAATTTCTCGATTTATTTCAAAATGTATCAATGTATCGCTCCGCAAACTTTCAGATACTGCCGTTACCGCATCAGAGTTATTAATAGCAAATGTCACCACGGGAACAAATGAAGAATCTTTTCCAACTAGCGTAATATCAGTGCCATGAAGCGTTGTAACGAATGGTATTATGATGCCTTGATCTTCTAGTATTTTCTTGGCCATATAGGCTGCCGAAGCATGCGGAATCGCATAGTGTACATGCAACAAATCAAGCTTCTCGTACTTAACAACATCAACCAATTTACTTGTCAAAACCAGTTCGTATGGCGTATAATCGAACAATGGGTATTTGGATACGGTAACTTCGTGGTAATAAATATTAGATGGGAAATCTTCTAACCTAACTGGTTGATCATAAGTTATGAAATGTACTTCATCTCCATTAGCGGCAAGTGCCTTGCCTAACTCCGTTGCCAAAACTCCACTTCCTCCATACGTTGGGTAACAAACTATTCCTATCTTCATGTCTAGCTCTTAATATGCTCCGTTTCTTTTTCTAATAAACCACTCAACTGATATCAATCCTAATAAAACAAAGAAAATCCATTTCAAATTTATTAAATCACTCAGTTTCTGATGAGAATATGATATCGGTTTAATGTCATTTTTATTGGATATGATTTCTATTAAATTACCTACTTTATTAGCATAAAGCATTTCACCATTTGTTTTTTTCGATAAAGTGCTCATTAGATTATGGTTAGCTTTTAAGTTAATCGATTCTAGCTGAATAGCTCTTATAATAAATTCGCCATTTTCAACAAAAACCTCTCCTGCCAATTTAGTTGTTGCAGTAAACTTGTATTTGCCGACTTTTAAACTTCCAGCATTTAGTCGATACTCATCATTAGCTTTACCAAAGACGTAACTAAAGGTGTTTTCGTTTTCATCGCTAATTTCAATATTTACTTCTGCTTTGTTGATCTTTTCGTAAGCCTGATTATATAGTTGAGCTTTCATTACAATAGATTCATTCTCATTAAATTGATTATTATAATCTACACGAAATCGCTTTTTGTCCTCTTTCAGCGATAGATATTGAACAGTTTTTTGAATAACTTCATCTACTAAAATATGATTCCCTTCGATAGAGTAATTAACTAACCTCCACCGCCAAATACCCTCGCCCAATAAAACTCCATATTTATGATCTGCATTTTTACTAAAGTACAATAACGGATTTTCAGTTTCAACAGCTCCAATTTTTTGATTTAATAAAACATCAGCACTGGTTGACGAGTTATATTTACCGAAAGGAGCATTTAGAGGCGGTAATTGCTTTAACAGAGGCTTGAGCTCTTTGTTAATGGTGAAGAATGAAAAATTTTGATCTACAATACCCTGCACTTCGCTTAACTGTTTGGAATTACCGGAAATACTCAATCCTAATTGACTATTGTTAACTAACTGAAGTGAACTCCCTGACCCTATAAGAAATAGCACTGGAACGCTTTGTTCAGCAGCTTGTTTAGCGTATTGCTGAGTATTAGCATTTAATTGATTCAATATTAACAAATTGTACTCATCTAATTGACCTTTAAAGCTTTTTAGAAGTTTTACTTCCAAAGCGTAATTATCATTTGTTTGAATAGCTTGCTTAAAGGCTGCAACATCAGGATGTGGACCTTCGCTTAATAACAAAACTTTTTGACGACCTTCTAATACTTCAACATAAAATTCAAACGTGTTATTCCGAATATTCAATTCGTCTTCTATTTCAGAAATAATAACAGTGTATCTTTGAAGACCAATCGTTTCTGCTTCCAGCATTGTTGATATAGAAGAATAAAACCCATCATTGTTTATTGTAATGTTCTTGGTGAAAACAGTCTTTTCATTTTTCACAATCTTTAGCAAAACTTTTGCTCCATTGACTTGAATTCCTACGACATCAATTTCAACCGGAAATTGATTCCCTAAAAAGGCAATCTTATTATGAGTAACATTATTAATAGCAACATCAATTTTTTCTGCAGTATCACCTAACGCTACAGAATAAATTGGAAAATTAAATTTTGATGTAGAATATATTGGATTTCTTCCTTTATTATACAAACCATCTGACGCAACAATTAATGCTCCAACATTTCTATTTGCAAAACGGCTTTCTACTTCTTCAAATAGCTGGTAGATATCTGTTTGCTGCTCATTGTATAACTTTATGTTTTTGTTTTTAACCTCGCTCCCGAAGGTGAGTAATTTAACTTCAAATTGCTCGGATAATGTATTAATTGTATTTTCAAATTCGGTGTCAAATAGACGTAACGAAACAGAATCCATTCCCATTTTTATAGATGCAGAATTATCTTGAGCAACAACTATTATCGGCTTTTCTATTTCTCTAACGATGCTTTTTAATAATGGAGTAAGAAGTAAAAAGGCTAGAAAAGAAATCAATGTGAAGCGCAGCCCAGATAATAAGCCAAGCACCCATGTGGGAACATCTTCTGATAATTTTGTTTTCCAATATAATAAATACGAAAATCCCGCTCCTAATAGCAGGCACAAAAACACGTACCACACGGGATATTCAAGAATTAATTCAGCACTCATAAATTCAATACCGCTGAGATAACGACTTGCTGTAATTCATATTGTTAAGTCAACATACCTCCACACACATTAAGCGTTTGTCCGCTTATGTATGCAGACATATCTGAAGCTAAAAACACTGAAGCGTTTGCTATGTCTTCAGGTTGTCCACCACGTTTTAAAGGAATATTATCTGTCCACCCTTTTACAACTTCTTGATCTAGCGCGGCTGTCATTTCAGTTTCGATAAACCCAGGCGCAATTGCGTTACATCTAATGTTTCTTGAACCCAATTCTAATGCTACAGACTTAGTAAAACCAATAATACCTGCCTTAGAGGCCGCATAGTTTGCTTGTCCTGGATTACCTCGAACACCGACAACTGAAGCCATGTTAATAATAGAACCACTTCTTTTCTTCAACATGTTACGCATCACAGCTTTAGTCATGTTAAATACCGATTTTAAGTTAGTATCAATTACCTCATCCCATTGTTCTACAGACATTCTTAACAAAAGATTATCTCTAGTAATACCGGCATTGTTAACTACAATATCAACTACAGGAAAATCTTTGTAAACCTCCTTGACAAACTCCACAGTCGCATCATAATCGGCTGCGTTTACTTTATATCCTTTAGCTTGAACACCTTTAGCTTGTAATTCTTTTTCAACAATTTTAGCCTTTTCTTCTGAAGAAGCATAAGTGAAAATCACATCAGAACCTTCATTCGCAAATTTTTCTGCAATCCCTTTTCCAATACCTCTAGTTGCTCCTGTAATAATGGATACCTTTCCATCTAATAATCCCATGCTATTTTTTTATGTGGTTTAAGAATTCAAATATACTGATATAGTGTTTGTACGTACTCACTATTTTAGTTATAAAACATAAATTTCCTACGTCCGGTACATTCATTCTTTGCAATGATAAACCCTAAATCATAATTGGCTTCTAGCACAAAGAAAACAGATAAAGGTGTTGTTTTTTGGTAAGAATCATAACCTCGTGCATTGTTCATATAAGAGTTACCATCATAACTAGCAATTTCATCTGTTGTTAAAACATCTTGAAAAGTGTAAACAAATCTTAGCCCTGTGGAAATACCAAAATTATCTGTTCCCCAAAGGTAACCTCCGAAACCAAATACCATTGACCAATAATTTTTACTATAATCGGTAATGGTTCCATCAGTAGATTCTGCAACAGCTCGCAGCAAACTAACTTGAGGACCAATCTCGGCATAACTTCCAGTTTCCGGATTATTCTTTCTTAATAAGATTGGGATGTCAATTGTTTTTAATTTAATTGTATTCGTATAGTCACCAAATATCGAATCTTTGATATTAAATTTTTGACCAACAACGCCATATAATCCTTCTACTACTAATGCCGCATGTTCTCCAAAATCCAAAGCAAATTTACCACCAAAGGCATAGCTACTAGTTATTCCGTGGTTATACGAATTGTCCTCAAAAAGATTAGAGTTTATAAATAACGAAGAGCCTATCATACCTTTTATCCCAAAGTCCATAAAAAGACTGCCGGTACTTTTAACCCCGTGCTTAGTACCACCACTAGAATGTGACTTAGATTTATGGTGCTTCTGCTGAGCTATAGCACCAACTGACAACAAACTAACTAAAGTAATTATAGCTATCTTTTTCATGTAATTGAATTATTTGGAATAAAGGTATAAAAAAAGGCTTCTTTATATAAAAGACGCCTTTTCACTTATTAAATTCGTTTTGTTGTTATGCTATAACGCCAAGCACTTCTGCCATCTTAGAACCAATTTGAGCTGGAGAATCTACCACGTGAATTCCACATTCTCTCATTATTCTTTTCTTCGCCTCAGCCGTATCATCATCACCACCAATGATAGCACCTGCGTGACCCATTCTTTTTCCTTTTGGTGCAGTTTCACCTGCTATGAAACCAACAACTGGTTTTCTATTTCCATTATCTTTAATCCAACGAGCAGCAACTGCTTCATAATTTCCACCAATCTCCCCAATCATTACAATTGCATCAGTTTCTGGATCGTTCATCAATAACTCTACTGCTGCTTTCGTAGGTGTCCCAATAATTGGATCACCACCGATACCTATCGCTGTAGATATTCCCAAACCTGCTTTTACAACTTGATCGGCCGCTTCGTAAGTTAATGTACCCGATTTAGACACAACACCTATTCTACCTTCTTTAAAAACAAAACCAGGCATAATTCCAACTTTTGCTCCACCTGGAGTAATAACACCAGGACAGTTAGGCCCGATAAGTGTGCAATCTTTTTGAGAAATATATTCCTTCACAGTTATCATATCCTTAGTAGGGATTCCTTCTGTAATGCAAATAATTGTTTTAATTCCTGCCTCGGCAGCTTCCATCACAGCATCTGCAGCAAATGCAGGTGGCACAAAAATAATCGTAACGTTAGCTCCGGCTTGTTTTACAGCATCAGTTACAGTATTAAATACAGGTCTATCGAGATGAGTTTGACCACCTTTTCCTGGTGTAACTCCACCAACTAAATTCGTTCCATATTCAATCATTTGACCGGCGTGAAAAGTCCCCTCGCCACCAGTAAATCCTTGAACAATAACCTTCGAATTTTTATCAACTAATACACTCATCTTTTGTTTCTATTAAATTACGACTTTTGTGGTTTCAAAAATAGTTTTTTAATTCAACAGATTGAAGTTTCTTAAACATAGAATTACCAGATTTTTAATTTGGTTTTGCTTTATCCTTTGCTTTGCAGTTGGAGCATTTGAAGTTCTGTATCGAATTATTGCCAAAACTTCTTTTTTCGGAGCAGATTATCGACAAATGTATTCCGAAACGGGAATGAATGAAGGAGGTTTTTTAAAACCCAACATAGACACTCTTGTTATTAATGCTTACGGTGACAAAGTAAAATGGATTACTAACTCTAAAGGTTTTAGAAACACAAAAGAATTCACATACCAAAAACCGAAAAATACCTTCAGAATACTATCACTCGGTGATTCCTTTACTGCAGGATACAGGGTTGGACAACATCAAACTTTCTCCTACCTGTTAGAGAAAAAGTTAAACGAATCTCAAGACTCTATTCATTACGAAGTTATAATTGCCTGTATTGAAGACCCTGTAAATGGCTTAAAATATTTACACGACTACGGATTAAAATATGAGCCTGATATGGTATTGCTTGGAATTACGCTCGGCAACGATTTAACTCAAACTTTTATCAACCTACATAAGTTTGGACGAAACAAACTAGTCGGAAATAACATAGTCGAAAACGAAAACTTTAATGAAAAGAAACTTTATGAAGCTCTACTAGAACGTTTTCCGGAAAGCTCCTGCGATTACTCCTTTGAGATAAATGACTACATCGAAAAATTGGTTTCGTTTCGCTTATTGCGAATCTTATATGAAACTGAATATTCTGGAGAATCAATATTTGCTTCTCGTGGAAAAGCAAATCCATATTTACATGATTTATCACATGGACTAGGCCTATTTTTAAAAGAACCACCGCAAACTATTAATGAAACATATATACAATTAGAGAGAGTGCTCTCTGCCTACAAACGTTTGTCTAATAAAAATTCATTTAAACTAATTACTTGTTCTTTCCCTCAGCGATATCAAGGTAATTGGTTAGACTACACAGCCACATTAACCGACTATGACCTAAAAGAAAATGCTTTCTCCCCGTCTCCCGCGATAAGCTTCTCATGCTCATTAGACTTTTCTGAATCACCGCTCTGTGTTAGTGAAGTTAATGGAAAACATTCTCCATATAGTGAAGAAAAATATTACTTACCAATGGGAGATATGCACTGGAATAGTAAAGGTCATCTAGTTGTTGCGGAATATTTATTTGAGAATTTAGAACAGGAATAATTCACCTTTTCTTTTTTAACATTAGCAAGAGCATTTGCAGAATCAAGAAGCTTGAAGCAAGCAAAGAATAACGAAGCCAAACCATTAACTTAGTCTGAAAATAATTTTTCGTACTTGTTGTTAAATTAATCTCAACAGTATCCCAAAAATGAGGATTGAGCTTAAAAAAGCTCATGCCAGAAGCAATTGTCAGTTCATCAACTGCAGTTAATTCTTGTTCTTCTTTTTCCGTTTGAACAACTGCAGCGATACCCCTATAAAGCATTAATGGGATTTCTTTTTTGGCAACTGCTACTTTTTGTTGATCTATCCAGGTGGCTGAAGCAGTCGATATACTTATAATAGCCGAAAATTTTAGCACGGCCCCTTGTAAATCTAATTTATCCTTCCTAAGTTCATCTTCATTCATATTCAGGTAAAGCTGAAAAACCGGAAAAGCCAATTTAATAGCTGGCAAGACATTGTCATGAATCTCTCCAACAGCATTTTTTTTACTAAAATTCCACGCACCGTAACTCCCAATAACAAAAGCAAGAAGAAAAGGTATGTATATAAAATTAATTATGTTGAATATTTTGAAGAGTAAAGTTTTTGGCCTACAATAGCTAACAAGATTTATAACTAGTAAAAAAACTAAAGCGATTAAACCGCCAATAATACCATATAGAAAAAACCCTTGTGCAGCAACTTCATAGGCACCCTCAATGATTCCATTAAAATCTGGCATTCCTGCTCCAAATAGACTGCCGAGTAGCTTGCCCATTAAAAAATTATTATTCGTTGACTGCCAGACGAATAGCAATGTATAAAATTAAGAGTTATTGAGAAAACAGCGTACATAGGTGCCTTATTCTATGACCAACTTAATGGCTTGGTTTGAGACGAAATCTTGGCCTAAATTAGTTGTTATTGGAATTCTTGCCAAACATTTTACCTGCGCGTATTGAAGAATATATCTTTCTGATTCTGGATTAGATTCACCATTAAAAACGACTCCTAAAACTTTAATATTCCTTTGCTTCAAAGTTTCTAGCGTTAGTAATGAGTGATTTATACTTCCTAGATAATTCTTAAGCACAACAACAACCTCAACGTCTAAACTCTTAATTAAGTCTATGACCAACTCGCGAGAATTCAACGGAACCATCAACCCTCCGGCACCTTCTATAATTAAGTCACGAGTTGAATTTTCCAAGTCAATAAATTCTTTTCTAATTCTATCAATTGAAATATCTACTCCATCGATTGCTGCCGCAGCATGCGGAGACATAGGTTCTGTTAATCGATACGCTTCAGTATGAAATTCTGAAACAACATTTGAAACTAATGATTTCACTTTTATTGTGTCAGAATTATCTAATTCTCCCGCTTGCACTGGCTTCCAGTAATTGGCCTGCAGAGCCTCTACCAATATTGCAGAAACAACAGATTTACCAGCATCGGTATCTATTCCGGTAACAAATATCTTTCTCATAATAATTTAGATAAAACATGAATAAGTGATTCGACTTCACTTGGGGTATTGAATTCATGTAGACAAATTCTCAGCCTTTCTTTTCCATTTGGAACCGTTGGACTTAAGATTGGACGGACATCAAACAATGATTTCTGGAGACCATTTGCGACATGCTTTACCTTATCATTTCCAGATACAATTATCGTTTGAATTGGACTACAACTCGGAATAGAATACGCTAAATTTAATACTTTAATTTTTTCTTTGAATAAATTAACTAAATCCCTGTAAATTAAACTACTAAAATCTATGTAAATCATTTTTTCGTACGCCATTTTTATCGTAGTAATACTACTTATTGGCAAAGCCGTAGTATAAATAAATGACCTTGAAAAGTTTACTAAATAATTCTTTAAAATAGAACTTCCTAAAACAACTGCACCATGGCAACCCATTGCTTTTCCATAGGTATGAACTCTAGCAAAAATTTGATTTTGAATATTTAGTTCGACGCATCTACCCTCCCCTTTTTTACCGAACAAACCTGTTGCATGTGCTTCGTCCACAATCAAATTGAAATCAAATTTCTGTTTTAAGCTCACCAGCTCTAACAATGGAGAAAAATCTCCATCCATTGAGTAAACAGATTCAACCACAACGTACACAATGCCTTTTGCCGACAGGAGCCTTGATTTAAGATGCTCAACATTATTATGCTTAAACTTGAAAGATTCTGCTTTACATAATCGAATGCCATCAATAATAGAAGCGTGAGAAAGCTCATCATAAATTACCGTATCACCGCGCTGGGGGATACAAGACAATAACCCTATATTAGCATCATAACCTGAGTTGTAGAGCAAACCAGCATCAGCTTTATGATATTCGGCAATAAATACTTCAAGCTCTACAACTTCTATTGTATTGCCAGTCAATAAACGTGAACCGGTTGAGCCTCCAACACCATCAGCATGTTCTACAAAAGAAAAATCACGAGAAAAACCAAGGTAGTCGTTTGATGAGAAATCAATTAATCCATTTACGGTTTTTAAATCGCGTAGCGCATTTTCTTGTATGCGCTTCTCAAGCTTTAATTGTAAAGATTGTTCAGCGTTCATTTAAACTAAGATTGCTTCATGCTTCGCTATAAATCTATTAATCCAATGAACTAACACGAGTCACTTTGCGAACTTCTTTCGCTTCAGCTTTTTTACGTTCGTTAGCCTCAATTTTATGCTCAGGTCGGCTCCATTTTTCCTGCTTTTCCTCATGAACTTCTTTGTAAGAGTCTTTGGTCTCAGGTTGCTCACTATCAACATAAGCTTGTTTTGGCTTAATGTTAAGAACATCAAATAACTCCATATCCTCATTATACTGTGGATTAGGAGTAGTCAGCAGCTTATCTCCGGCGAATATAGAATTAGCGCCAGCCATAAAACACATGGCCTGACCTTCTTGCGTCATATGAGTCCTGCCAGCAGATAAACGCACCTGAGCTTTAGGCATCACAATTCTTGCAGTAGCAATCATTCTAACCATTTCCCAGATAGAAACGGGCTTTTGCTCCTCTAAGGGAGTTCCAGGAACCGGGACTAATCCATTAATGGGGACGGAACCTGGATGCGGTTGTAAATGAGACAACGTGTAAAGCATTCCTACTCTATCGTTATCCGTTTCTCCCATACCAATAATACCACCAGAGCAGACATGAATACCTTCCTTCTGTGCGTGCTCAATAGTTCTCAGTCTATCATCATAACCACGTGTAGAAATAATTTCTTTATAAAAATCTTCAGAAGAATCTAAATTATGGTTGTAAGCATATAAGCCAGCTTCTTTTAATCTACGAGCTTGATCTTGTGATAACATGCCAAGCGTACAGCACACTTCCATGTTCATTCCGTTCACCTCTTTCACCATCTCTAGCACATTGTCAAAATCATTGTCATTCTTAACGTTTCTCCAAGCTGCACCCAAACAAACTCTAGATGCTCCACCTGCTTTGGCATTTTCGGCCATTTCGGTAACTTGATTAACAGACATTAAATCGTTCTTATCGATATCTGTATGATAACGAGCCGCCTGAGGACAATAACCACAATCCTCCGAACAACCTCCAGTTTTAATCGAGATTAATGAACTAACCTGAACTTCATTCGGGTTATGACTTTCTCTATGTACGGTGGCCGCTTTGTAAATCAGCTCCATAAAAGGCATGTCGTATATCGCTTTTATTTCTTCTTTAGTCCAGTCGTATCGTATCTCACTCATAGTAATCGATTATTTATGCGCTCAAAGATAGCGTGTTTAATTAATCGTGATACCCTATTTTTGTAAAAAATCATTCTTGTGAGAATTGACATCATAACCGTATTACCACAGCTACTTGAAAGCCCTTTTAGTGACTCTATTTTAAAGAGGGCACAAACCAAAGGCATTGTAGATGTCAATTTTCATAATTTGAGAGACTATTCTACCAACAAACACAAGAACATTGACGATTATCAATTTGGTGGTGGTGCTGGCATGGTTATGATGATTGAGCCAATTTCTATCTTAATTGAGAAGTTGAAGAAAGAAAGAAATTATGACGAGATTATTTATATGACTCCTGATGGAGACACTCTTAATCAAGGCATCTGTAACCAACTATCGTCTGTTAAGAACATTATTGTGTTATGTGGCCATTACAAAGGAGTTGACGAACGTGTTCGAGAGCACTACATCACCAAAGAAATATCTATAGGAGACTATGTTCTTTCTGGAGGTGAGCTTGCCGCTGCAGTTTTATGCGACTCCTTAATTAGATTGATACCCGGTGTGTTAAATAATGAAACATCTGCGTTAACCGATTCTTTTCAGGATAATTTATTAGCCCCTCCGGTATACACTAGGCCAGCAGAATTTAACGGCTGGGAAGTGCCAGAAGTATTAACATCTGGAGATTTCAAAAAAATTGAAGAGTGGCGTCACGAAAAAGCGATAGAGCGTACAGAAAAAAGGCGACCTGATTTATTGGATTGATGAAAACTCCACAAAACCAACTAAAACTAGAGCACAAAAACCTAGCAAAGAAGTTACATCGAGCTGTTCACGAAGCGAATAACGAATACCATATAATTGAAGAAGGCGACCGAATTATGGTATGTCTTTCTGGCGGAAAGGATAGCTACACCATGCTTGATTTATTGCTTTATGTAAAAGAACATGCGCAAATTAATTTCGAAATTGTTGCAGTAAATCTGGATCAAAAACAACCAGGCTTCCCTGCTCATATTCTTCCAGCGTATCTGAAGAATTTAGGAGTAGAATATAAAATCATCACAAAGGACACTTATAGCATCGTGATGGACAAGACTCCTGAAGGGGCGACAATGTGCAGTCTTTGTTCTAGACTTAGACGAGGAACCTTATACTCGGCTGCTGATGAACTAGGTTGTAATAAATTAGCGTTAGGCCATCACAGAGAAGATATGATTGAAACCTTGTTTTTAAACATGTTTTTTGGCGGGCGACTAGAAACGATGCCTCCTAAATACAGAACAGATAGCGGAAAACATGTTGTTATTCGTCCTTTAGCTTTTTGTAAAGAAAAAGACATAGAGAAATATGCTGAATTACAGAACTACCCTATCATACCTTGCAATCTATGCGGCTCACAGGATGGAATGCAAAGACAAGTAATCAAACAAATGTTATTGGATTGGGACGAGAAAGATCCTGGCAGAGTCGATAAGATTTTCAAGTCTATGCGCAACATTTCCCCTTCGCACATGCTAGATACCAATCTATTTGATTTTGAGGAACTAGAGTCAAATATAATTTCTGATTCTCTCCAAGCAAAACAATAGTCAGCTATAACAATATAGCTGTACTGTCTTTCACTTCACTTATAATAAAAGTGCTATAAGTACTACCTATATAGTCCAATGTGGTTAGCTTTTCATTCAAAAACTTACGATATCCTTTCATGTTTTCAACTGCAATTTTAAGCGTATAGTCATAGTCTCCACTCGTATTATAACACTCTAACACTTCTCCAAACTGAAGAACTTCCTTTTCAAATTTTGAAATAAAAGTATTGTTGTGTTTAACCAATCTTACTTGACATAAAACTAAAAAACTCCGTCCAGCTTTCTCTCTGTCAATTAAAGCGACATAGCTTTCTATTACTTTGTTTTTTTCAAGTTTTTTAATTCTTTCATAAATCGCAGTCGGAGATAAATTCAACTTAAGTGCAATTTGCTTAACAGTTGTCTTACTATCAATTTGCAAAATGTTGATTAAC
>Ga0115568_10000870_pt1 | contig 22149 bp, 25 predicted proteins | sample COGITO_mtgs_1204_FD_87296 | JGI IMG/M metagenome (GOLD analysis project Ga0115568, IMG submission 87296) | Pelagic marine microbial communities from North Sea - COGITO_mtgs_120426 | ecosystem: Environmental > Aquatic > Marine > Epipelagic | place: Germany:Helgoland, sampling site Kabeltonne...
ATATTGTTCCGTAATAAAAGAAAATAACAAAGGCATCTCCAATAATTCTATATTTAAATCACCTTCATCGTCTAAATACTTATCGCTTTTTAATTCCTTCAAATGAAGCCACAACCTTTTTCTTCTATAAACTATATCACTATTATCTATGTCTTTTTCATAATCAAGTATTGTGTTTATTATTTCATCCTTTCTTTTTTTATTTAACTTATATCTTAATTTTTCATCATGCACATTATAATATTCAATAATTTTTTTCAATTCACCAACATTACAATTATATAAATAATTCATTTCATATGCTAAATGTTTATCTTCATCAGAAAAATTAATACTATAATCTTCATAAAGTTGGTGTATGTAAATGTTAGTATTTCGATCTAAATTAACACGATTTAAATTATAAACTATATTTTCTTCCATTAATATTAATATTAATATTAATATTGTTCTTTAATTTTGTTTTATAATATCTATTAAATCCATATATTTAAACCTGGCCTTGTTAGACAACCCTGGTTTGTCACGCATAGTATTAAACTTATCCTCAAAATTACCCACTTTATCTTTGATTTTTTTCATACCAGTCGTGACTACCAGATAAATATTCTCAATAATCTCCTCTACAACCTTTTTATTATCACTATCTAAATTATTTTCCAATAATGTATGTAGTTTTGAAAGCATATTTAATACTATATCTACATCAATCGTTTCATTTTTCATAAGATTTGTTATAAATAAACTAGTAGCTTTTCTTTTTTCATTAATTACATTTACTTTACAAAACCGATCATAATCCTCTTTTGGATCTACCAACTCTATGTTTTCAAATAACTCCAAATACGTGTTAATATTATTATCTAATATATTTTTTAATATATTATATTCACTAATCATACTACCATAAAGAGTAGCATATATCTCGGAATAGAATTTATTACTACTAGCTGTATCAAAAATAAAATTACATATTTTATTAATATGTGTTTCATCATTAGTGTCTATAATTAGTTGAACATTCTCCTGAATTTTTGGTGTAATTTTTTCATAATTAACGTTAGTTAATTTATTAAGTAAAGAACGTAATTCACTTATAGTTTTGTCTATACCTTCATTCACGTTCATCTCTGTTTTTTTTAAAGGAGCAATTGGTTCTTTTCTTTTAATTTCTTTTTTTTTAACAAACACAGGTGTTTTTGAGTATGTAGTGGCACCTACCGTATTTGAAAGCATCTCAATCATTTCAAGTGTTTCTTCAGGTAATGTAATATTATCAATACTAATTTTCTCAATTTCATCTATTTTGTATACTTTGGTTGCCATACTATAATTATACTTTTAATATTATAATTTTTATATCAATTTAATATTAAATATATACATACTTAAACATATTAAATAATTATTAATTACATGAGTTCATTAGTAGAAACTACATTACAGGATGACGAGATAATCGATAAAAAAGAATACGAAACATTTGAAACATGGGAGGATTCTAATTTAAATTTAAACGAAAATTTATTAAGAGGTATTTACTCTCATGGATTTTCTAAAGCTAGTCCTATACAACAAAAATCCATAATTTCAATAATTAATGGTAAAGATATTATAGCACAAGCACAATCCGGAACAGGAAAAACAGGTGCATTTTCTATCGGTGCATTACAACGCATAAATGTAGACGATAATACAACACAAATATTGCTTTTATCGCCTACCAGAGAACTAGCAATTCAAAGTTATAATGTTATTTGCAGTCTTTCAAAAAATATGGAGATTGATGTTAAATTATTTATTGGCGGTACTTATCTTGAAAAAGATATTAGTGATTTAAAAAATAATACACCGCATGTTGTTATAGGGTGCACGGGAAGAGTATACGACCTAATGCGTAGAAATCATTTAGATTATAAGAGTATTAAGCTAATGATATTAGATGAAGCTGATGAAATGTTATCGGTTGGATTTAAGGAGCAAGTTTATGAAATATTCCAATATTTAAATAATGACATACAAATATGTTTATTTAGTGCAACAATGCCTACAGAAATAGAAACTATGACTAAAAAATTTATGCGAGATCCAATTAAAATACTTGTCAAAACTGAAATGTTGACCCTTGAGGGCATAGCACAATATTATATTGCTTTTGATGATGAACGCTCGAAGTTTGAGGCATTAAAGGATTTATACACGTTAATATCAGTATCACAATGTATAATTTATTGTAATAGTACTAATCGTGTAGAAGATCTATATAAAGCTCTTATAGAGGATAATTTCCCTGTATGTAGAATTCATGGAAATATGTCAAAAGAAGATAGAACAAATGGTTATAAAGATTTCATTGATGGTAAATATCGCGTTCTTATCTCTTCAAATGTTACGGCAAGAGGAATCGATGTTCAGCAAGTTAGCACTGTTATAAATTTTGATATACCGAAATGTCCCAGAACATATCTGCATAGAATTGGACGTTCAGGTAGATGGGGGAGAAAAGGGACTGGCATCAATTTTATAACTAAATTTGACGTTCCAAAAGTAAAAGAAATTGAACAATACTATAGAACAGAAATAAAAGAATTCCAAGTTAATACCTCATTAAGTTAAATTTGTTATTTTTAAATAAAATTTATTATTAATGTATGATGAAAATACAATTAATGATTATTTTAATTTACCGATATCATATTTAAAAAAAAAAGAAATGTTAGATAAAGATATTGTAAGCGATTTAGAATTAACAGAAGTTCATAATGAAGATTGTAAACCAATCTATCACGAGTTATTTAACCCAAACGATGCTATATCAAAACAAGTGTGTAATCAATGGTCCAAATATTATACCGATGATATTAATTTCTTGAAAGATTCTAAGAATTTATATAAAAAAATAGAATTTAATAATGAAACAAACAATAATGAAACATTCTCTAAAGAATGGTTTGTTATTATGAATAATAATGATTTTTTAACTAAATATCATTTTGTTGATTTTAAGTATCTACAATCTTTTAATACAAATGCTAAATTTTTATGTTATCTTTCAATATACAATATTACTTCTCCTGTCATAGCATTATTATCGCCTATTATAATACTCATTATTCCTTTTATTATATTAAAATTAAAGGGAATACCTGTAAATGTAAAAGAATATAAAAAAACCATAAGTGAAATTATGGGAAAACATGCTGTAGGTAATTTTTTTAAAAACTTTAATAAGGTTGGATTAAATAAAAAATTTTATTTAATTTTTAGTTTAGCATTCTATTGTTTTCAAATGTATCAAAATTGTATGTCTTGTAGAAAATTTTATAAAAATCAAAAAGAAATACATGTTTTTTTTGATGAAACAAAAACATACATTAAAAATACAATTAAAAACATGGAGCATTATTTAACGTGTTCAGACAGTTTATCTTCATATAAGAATTTTAATAAGGATGTCATTAAAAATAAAAAAATATTAGAATCGCATTATGATAGGTTAAACAAATTGGTTGATATACAATACAATCTATCTTTTTATAAAAATATAAATCAAATTGGTCGTTTGATGAGAGAATTTCATCGCACACGATACGATGATTCGTTAAAATCAGCCTTATTATTTAGTCTTGGATTTAATGGCTATGTTAGTAATGTATGTGAATTGAAAAAACTATTAAAAAGTAAGAATGTAAATTTTTGTAAGTTTACAGATAATAAATTAAGATTCAATGATGTATTGTATCCATCATTACATAATAGTCCTGATGTAGTGAAAAATGATGTTATTATTGATAAAAATTATCTTATTACTGGTCCAAATGCTGCTGGAAAAACTACAATTATTAAAACAGTATTATTAAATATAATATTTTCGCAGCAAATGGGTCTTGGATTTTATAAGAGTGCATCTATTGACCCTTTTAAGTATTTGCATTGTTATATTAACATACCTGATACCTCTAGCAGAGATAGTTTATTTCAAGCTGAAGCAAGGCGATGCAAAAATATTATTGAAAATGTAAATAGTGATCTGGAATGTACGCATTTCTGTTTATTTGATGAATTATATTCTGGTACAAATCCTGATGAAGCTTCTGCAAGTGCATATGCATTCATAGATTATTTAACCAAAAATAATAATGTCAAATTTATTTTAACAACGCACTTTATCGATGTTTGTGAGAAATTGGATTCAAATGAAAATATTAAAAATTTCCATATGGAAACAGAATTGAAAAATAATAAATTATGCTATAATTATAAAATTACAGATGGTATTTCTAAAACTAAGGGCGGTTTAGAGGTATTAAAACAAATGCAATATCCTGAAAAGTTAATAAATAAGGCTATTACATTTAAGTAGTGCGGTTAAATAATATAATTTTTATTCCTACATTTTTATAATGATGGCTATGCTTGGTTCTTCACTGCTCAATTTAGGCATTATATTTTTAATATTTTCAGTAATTATTTACATTATTAAGAATAAACTTTCTGATATGGATAAAAAAATTACGTCTCTTTCAAGTATTATAGAAGAAACCATAAAATCTATAAACACACAAAACACAACATCGCGAGTAACACCAACCGATGTTAAATTAGAAAAACCTGTTGTATCTGACGACGAAAATTCTGATGATGAGGATTCGGACGATGACGACGAAAGTTATAAACAATTCTCTTCGGCAACTGACATCCTGTTGAAAAATAACAAAGACGATGGCAAACAATATGATGATGATGATGATGATGACGACGATGACGATGATGACAATAAGGTGGTCGTAAAAGAAATTTTAAGCAATAATGTTGATTACACGCATCTATCACAAGATATAGAAAAAGAACCATTATTGGATGAGGTTAATTTATTACAAAGTAATCCGGATGTTGACCCTGTTTTAGGAATGGCATTTCAATCGTATGACTCAATAGATGATAATATTACAGCACAAACTCATGCCGATGGCTTCAAGAATACACCTGAACCAGGTGTATTTAAAGAAAAAGAAAAAGAAAAAGAAAAAGAAGAAGAAGAAGATTATAATTTATTAAACGTAAAAGAACTAAAAAAATTGGTTAGTGGAAAGGGTGGAAAAGTTTCCGGAAAGACAAAAGATGAACTAGTTCTTTATTTAAACGAAAATAAAGAATAATTGTTTTCTCATAAGTAAATATAAATGAGTTGGGCTACATGTTATTCAGGTTCTAATAATATACATTCTGACTATCCGGCTTTAATGTCGGATGGAAGACATTTTACTGATTGGAGATTGGGTGCTGTTATAAATGAAAAAATTAAAAAAAAATACAATATCAAAAGTAATGCTGATTATCAACAATATCTTTCAAATAATTCACAAAGAGTAGTGAAAGAAAACATGAATAACGCAATGAAAACTTGTTCCAATTATACCATTAATAGATCTAACAATTCAACCAATAATGTACCGTTTTTGTACACATCTAAAAATAAACATATGACACCTTATGGATACAGCAATAGTGACTTAAAAAATATATATCTTTCAAAAGTTAAACTCAATGAGAAAAAAATAACACCATTTATAACTTTAAATTCACTTAATAAATTGTAGATAGATAACATAAATGTATATTTTATCTATCGATGTAGGAATCAAAAATTTAGCACATTGTTTAGTAAAAACAACCAATAATAGTTATGAAATTGTTTTGTGGGACACTATTAATCTAACTGATGGATTATTACCTATATGCAATAATGTTAAATGTAATAGTATAGCAAAATATTATGATGATAATAAGTGCAAATACTGTATGAAACATATTAAGTCATCTAATATGATAATTCCAAGTAAATCACTATTAAAATATAAAAATAGTACGCTTAAAGAATTGAACAATTCAATTGAGTTACATAACATTCCTTTAACAGAAAATATAAAGACTACAAAAACTACTTTAATAAATGATATTGAACGATTCTTAAATACTAAATGTGTTAAACCGATTGAAAGTAATTTAACTTCTGAAATATCGCTTGTAAAATTGGGTATTAGGATTAAAGAAGAATATGATATTATTTTTAAGGATTATGAAATTGATCAAGTTGTTATAGAAAATCAAATTAGTCCAATTGCTACCAGAATGAAATCATTACAAGGTATGATTACTCAATATTTTATAAATAATAACATACATGATATACATTATTTGTGCTCAGTAAATAAATTAAAAGATTATACGGAACATAAAAAAGGTACATATTCTGAGAGAAAGAAATTAAGTATTGGTATAGTAAAGGATATTTTAGAGAAAGATAATAATAATTGGTTAGACAGATTTAACAAAAATATAAAAAAAGATGATATGGCAGATACGTTATTGCAAGTTCTATATTTTATAAAACATAATAATTAATAATTGCGTAGAACTTAAAATTATATGTTATTATTAATTCATAATGGATGGACCAGAAATTATAAATATTGGATTAAATGATGCCAATTCTAACATTAGAATTGATTTGGAAGAAATACCTAGTTCAAATATGGGTGCAGGTGTTGAATTACTAATGAATGAAAAAAAAATCTCAAAAAATGATTCCATGAGTAATGACATCAATATTAACGAACTTAATGACTTAGAAAGTGAACTTAACAATTTATCAGATTCAATCGGTATTGGGAAACAAGATGATGGACCATCGTCGTCCGTATCATTTGATTTAAATAGTAATAAATTTGACAAAACCCCCCGCGATGTAGGGGGTGATGATCATAATAATAGTGGTGTAGGAAGATCCACGTCAAACGATATGAATAAAGACACTAAAACATGGGATGGGTTCGGTAAATTTAACGATGTGCCTATAAATCCGGATGCGAATGCCAAAAAAAAACCTGAGATAAGTAAAGAAGAGTTGTTACATCAGAAATTCAAGTATTTAAGAAAACTCGAAGATTTAGAAAATAAAGGTGTTCAGCTAACCAAGAAATATACTATGGAATCATCTTTATCTGAAATGCAAGGTGAATATGAAAATATTATAAATGAAAAACAGAGATCTAATAGTGTCAAATTTCAAGGTAAAATGTTAATGGCGGTTATTACTGGTCTAGAGTTTTTAAATAATAGATTTGATCCATTTGATCTAAAACTTGATGGATGGGCGGAACAAATAAATGAAGGAATTGAAGATTATGATGAAATATTCGGCGAACTTCATGAAAAATATAAATCAAAGGCTAAAATGGCGCCAGAAGTGAAACTTTTATTTCAGTTAGGTGGTGGAGCAATGATGTTGCATATGAGTAATACAATGTTTAAGTCTGCGATGCCGGGTATGGACGATATTATGAGACAAAACCCTGAATTAATGCAACAATTCACACAAGCTGCGGTGAATTCTATGGGTGAAAGTAAACCAGGATTCTCAAATTTTATGAATGATGTAATGCAAGAAGAACCCATACCAGAAAGAGTAAATCCATTTCAACAAAGAACTCCAGTAAACAGACCTAGTTCCAGTGTACGCGAAGCACCTGAACGTTCAATGAGAAATGATATCAGTGAACCTAGGTCCGAAATGAAGGGACCATCCGATATTTCTGATATTCTAGGTGGTATCAAAACAAAAACAGTTAATATTAAAAATCCTAATGAAGAAGGCAGTACGGTTAGTTTATCTGAATTAAAAGAAATGAATGACAATCTTAAAATGCCCAAAAAATCTACTTCTAACCGAAGGAAAAAATCTGACAAGAATACAGTAAGTTTATCATTCTAAATAATTTAAATCTATCATTAGTAATATAAATAATGATTACCGATAATACCAAAGATGATGATTTTTTATTTTTATCATTAAATAAGCATCCAAGCTTTGGACAACTTTCACAAGAGGAGAAAAATTCATTAGTAAATTTAATTCAGAAAATTAGAGAAGATGGTGCGTCAGGATATTGGTTAATTTCGCCAAGCGAATTAGAAATCAATAACCTCCCATTTGCAAATGGTTCTTTCTCAACCGTACACGATTGTGTATGGCGTGGTGGGAATGTAGCAATTAAAAAACCTCGTTATAATAAAATAACTAACTTGGCGGAATTTTTACGTGAAATAGAAGTATGGAGTACTATACGTCATCCAAATTTAGTTCAGTTTATGGGAGCATCGTTCGATGAATCCAAAGAAGAAATTTACATTATAATGGAAAAAATTAATGGTCATAATTTGAAACAATGTATTGGTAAACTTAATTTAAATAAAAAATATGTTTTAATAAATCAACTTATTGCATTATTCAAATTTTTACATAATTGTAATCCGCCAATTATTTATCGCGATCTTAAACCTGAAAATATACTTATTGATAATAATAATAATATTAAACTTTCTGACTTTGGATTAAGTAAACATTATATAACTGATGGTGATGGCGATGGCGAAGGTGATTGTAATAACGATAACTATTTAATGACCCCGCAAACAGGTACATTAAGATACATGGCACCAGAGGTTTTTTTTAACCGTCCATACAATTTAAAAGTAGATATTTATAGTTTAGGTTTAATTATATATTTTATAATTACCAATGAAAATCCATTTAATAGTTATTCTAAAAAAGACATAGAAAGCTACTTTAATACAGACGATTCTATGTTTTCCACAAGAAAAATTAATAATAAAGAAATTAGAACCATTATTAATAATTGCATAAATAAAGATGTTGCTGAAAGATGGGATATTAATAAGTTGTATAATGAGTGGAACTCACTCACTCAAACCGGTTATAAATGTGTAATCTCATAAATGTGTAATCTCATAAATGTGTAATCTCATAAATGTGTAATCTCATAAATGTGTAATCTCATAAATGTGTAATCTCATAAATGTGTAATCTCATAAATGTGTAATCTCCATAATTATATAATCTCGTAATTATATAATCTCGTAATTATATAATTATATAATGTTAAGAATAAACAACGTGCTTAATAATGCTATATTGAATTCATGCTATAATGATAATTTAACTATAAATAAACCATTGGTTGAAAGAATGGAAGAATCGCAAAGAATAAGAAATAAATACCCAGATAGAATACCAGTTGTTTGTGATAAAATACCTCATTCTACAATTAATTCCTTAAAGAAAAAAAAGTTCATCGTTCCAAAAAATTTAACTAGTATTCAAATGTCGTTTATTATAAGGAAACAACTTGATTTAACAAGCAATAAAGGATTATTTTTATTTATAGATAATATTATAGCAAACTCTATGATGACAATTGGCGAATTAGACACACACTATAGAAGTGAAGATGGATTTTTATATATTAAATATACGGATGAAAATGTCTTCGGATAATGTTTTTGTTGTTTATTCCATTCTTCGGGGGTATTTCTATATACACCATTATACATAGAACAATCTAATTCGTAATTGGGTTGTTCTATATCATATTTTTGTATTCGACATATTTTATAAAAAAACATTAATATATACATTTCTATTATAAATTGAAATATATTAAAATCGTAATTCAATATGATAACAAATATAATGGATGATGAATTAAAACAACGCTTGACAGAATTTGGACTTGGTCATTGTATTCCAATGTGTTGGGATGAATTGGGATTTCTCTCTATGACCGATGTTAATGAAACAGATTTAGATGATGATTTTACTGAATTAATTAACGATACATTTCAAAAAAAAGATGCAGATAATATTATTCTGTTTATTAAAACTCATAAGACCGCACGAACGGTTAGTTTACGTGCAAATTATCAATCTACTGCTGTGAGTTCTAGTATAATTGATAGTTCAACTGGTCGTGATATGCGCGAATGTTATCTACTTCTTCTTTGTAATAGGTCTAAAACTGTTAAAGACCGACAAGAATATTTCTACAATTATTTCGTTCTACCATACATCAGTAATATTGATGAAACATTAGACGAGAAAACATATATTAACTTTGAAGGAAGAACACACGAATTTAATCAAAATACAATATCAATTGGACGTGGTTGTCCTGAATATCCAGTTGATATTGTCATTAAATATCGCAATCCTTGTGACCTAAGTGTATCAAGAGTTAATTGTATCATTACAAGGGTTAGGTCTGATGAAGGATACGTTTATAATCTATTGGACGCCTGGTCTATGGTTGAAACGCGGGTTACTAAAACTAATCCTATGAATACATTGATTACATCAACAGATGATGTTAACATCATCTCATGGAATTCAAAAGAAACCGTGTATATTAGTTGTGGTGATAAATCTTGTAACAATAAAATCCAATTCATATCAAATATTTCACCTTCAAATGACCAAATAGAAGAATATGTCGTAGATGAGGTAGAAGAAAATATTGTAGAGGGGTTAAAAGAAGAAGAAAATATTGTGGAGGGGTTAAAAGAAGAAGAAAATATTGTGGAAGAGTTAAAAGAAGAAGAAAATCATTGTGTAATTTGTTTCGAACCTGCGACTATCCGACTAAGTTGTGGTCATGCCACATATTGTAGCAAAGAGTGTTTAGACAAACATGTTGCTCATCAAAATACTACAAATAATGCACCTGAATGTCCATATTGCAAAACTAACTGGCAATATAACAAAGTTAGTGTATGTGAACGATATTATAAAAATTAATATTGTAATATATATATATATTATAATGCCAGTATCTAGGAATAAAAAAACTAAATATAGATTTTTTGGTGGTAAACGCAAAAAAACTGCTGCTTCTAGCAAAAAAACGCGTACAAAAACGTGCCTATATAAATATAAATGCGATAAAACAAAAAGAAAAAAACAAAGATGTGTATACACATACATATGCCCGCCACCATCCAAATATTAAACATTAAACGTCATATTTGAACGTTCTATAAAACCTTTTTTATTTATTAACTAATTAATACCGACCGATTACATTTTTATAACGCGTTTCTTGTAATTTTGTGTAAGTTTCATTTTATTAAATCTACGTTTTAATTGTCAAAAGGTGTAAGACAATTCAATCTATTTAAACTGATTTGTTTACATTCATACTTTTAATCAATTTTATATAAAATTGATTAAAACAAATAAACATAACATTGTTAATTAAAAGAATGAACTATATTTTAATAGACGGTAGTTATTATTGTTTTTATAGATATTACGCATTAATAGCATGGTGGAAAAACGCGCATCCCGACGAAGAATTAGGTATTCCATACGAAAATGAATTGTTCGTAGAAAAATTTAAATCTACATTTAAAGATAAGATTAAAGAAATTCCTAAAAAACTTAAACTTAAACCTGATACTTGCAAAATTATATTTGCAAAAGATTGTTCGCGTAGCGATATTTGGCGAATGAATAATGAAAAAACATACAAAGCTAATCGTGTATACGACAGCACATTTATGGGAGGTCCGTTCTTTAAACTCGCATACGAAGAATTAATTCCAAATATATTACCAAATGCTATGATTTATTGCGACAATTTAGAAGCAGATGACTGTATAGCCATCGCAAGTAAGTGTATATTTAAATTAAAACTTGACGCAACATTATACATCATAACAAGTGATACCGATTATCTACAATTACTAAGACCTAATTTGTTTATTTATACATTAAAATATAAAGAATTAAAAGAAAGCAAACATTATTGTGGTGATCCAGAAAAATATTTATTTTGTAAAATATTAATGGGGGACAAAAGTGATAATATAGAAGGAATATTTAAAAAATGTGGTCAAAAAACAGCTGATAAATGCTGGGAAGACGATGCGTATTTTCAAGAGAAACTCAATAAAGAATGTGCGTTAGAAAAATATGAGAAAAATAAAAAATTAATTAGTTTTGACGAAATACCAAAAGAAAAAATAAAAGAGTTTGTTGAAAAAAATATAAATAAAATAAACTAATTATTAATAATGCCTTCTAATCTTAAATCATTTGATAACTATTGTAGATTTATTATAAAAAAAGACACCTATCTAGAAAAAATTGCTATTTCTTATTTACATAAGAATTTTAATATTAATGTAAAAAATCCATTAGAAATTTGTGCATTAATTAATTTAGACATTAAACCAACATTGTAAATGAGTTAAATATGGATTTATTATCTTTTTCTTTAATACCTTTTAATAACATAGGGATTAATAAATAAAACAATCTATAAAAAAAGATAATAACTGACATTATACCTATAATATACGAAAAATCCATTATATATAACGTCTTTTTATTTTTTTTGTTTTTATATATTTCCGAGGTTTAGATTTTAGACCTCTAGTACGTCTTTTTCCCTTCGTCGTACGTCGTCTCTGTCCCTTCGTCGTACGTCGTCTTTTACCTTTCGTACGTCTGAATTTTTTACCTCCATTCGGCTTCGCATTCGGTTTCGCTTCCGGTTTCGCATCCGGCTTCGCTTCCGGTTTCGCATCCGGTTTCGCATTCGGTTTCGCATCCGGTTTCGCATCCGACTTCGCATTCGGTTTCGCACCCGGTTTCGCATCCGGTTTCGCTTTCGGCTTATTACCAGATAGAGCTTTAGAATATAACTTTAATGGTTCATCTTTTTTTTTTATTTTATCTCGTGAATTATCGTTTAATTTTAATACATCAGTTTCAAATATATTTAATTTATAATCTAATAATTCTAAGATGGCTTGTCTCTTAGTTTTACAAGAATCAAATGGAGATATAATACGTCTTAAATCACTCTTTCTCTTAATTTTCTTGGTCAATACTACATCTACCGCTACATGAAATGTGAGTCCACCCGCTTGTAATAACGCTGTCATCGTTTCATCAGTGTCTTTTAAAGATAATGGTGTCTGCTTCAACGGACCGGGACTTCTATTAAAGTGAAAGGTAATTTCTTTATCATCACCATTACTATTATCAAAAAAATAATTCATATTATTAAAATTACTTCTTGAATAGTCATACACGTATCTTGATGAGTTTATTTCTTTATCAAATTTTAATTTTTGATACAATATTTTATTATATTTACTGGTAATTTTAGATCCACTTGTCATTTGAAAGTCATTTCCTTCCAAATTTATAATTTTATCTTTAATAAATGCTTCTTGAAGATTTTTAATATTCTCTATTATGTTTTTTGATACATCTTCATTTACTTTAATATTGTCATTTGCAGAAATACGTAATTTATTTATTTTATTGACATCTAAATTACCATATAAAATATCATGATCTTGTTTATCGTTATCTTTTTTTATTACGGTTTTATTAAACAATATTTTGTTTATTTCTGTTGCATCTAATTTAAAGTCTGATGGAAATATAATAGTTTTATTATATTTTGGATTTATCATGCTTGGTTCGAATTCTTTTAATAACGCACCATTCCTATATAAATATATTTTTAAATAATGAATATTGTCTCCAGGTGATTTAATAGTTTTTTTTTGTTCAAATAGTCTCATAAATGGATCATTTTCAGATATTTTTGGTGTTATACTATCACTCATAATTATATTATAGTTAGATTATTTGTTAGTAATAAAATTTACTACTATTTGATTTTAAATCATATGATTTTAAATTTTTTGTTTTATTTAAAACATCAATTGCTTTTTCCAATTCTTCAACCGATAATTCACCATCATTATTGGTATCTATTAATTCATATAAATGTTGCCATTTATCAGGTAACATACAATATTTACTATCTTCATTTAATACAAATCCTGCTAATAAAGTGAACGCGGCAGTCAATAATAATGAAATAACAAGGTCTTTAGAACCAATCCAAGCTATTGAAAATATTAACATTTGTCGTGCTACACCATTCTTTAAATAAGACTCTTGATTTTTACTAAACCCTAAAGGAACATATTTAGAACCTATATTTAACATAATCATTGCGATACCTGCTAAAAATTTACTACTATTTAATAAAATTAATTTATCATTAATTTTTTTTAATTTTTTCTTCAATTCTTTTATCATTAAACTTAATTGAGAAAAAATTAAAATTTCATAAGCGATCGCGTATCCGTATTAAAAGGTAAATTCACTTTACTATGTATTTTAGGTATATTTATATTACATATATTTTTAGATCTTATTTGATCTTCAATCGTAACTCTATCTTTACCTGTCACCATTAGGGTTTTAGGATCATTGTTTGTAAATCCTTGTCTACCATTACCAACATACACTTGCAAAGATGCCAATAAAATAATGGTGGCCAACAATCCTAATATGGTATGGTTTATTGTGAAAAACACAACCATTGATAATATAAATGCTCTGCCTGGAAAGGTGTTATATAAGTGTTCGAATGGTATAGGTTCTAACATCATAATAAGAACCAACATTACTAACATTAATATATTTTTATTAACTTTCATTTATATATTAATATATTATTTTTCAGTATGTTTTATAAAATTTAATATCTATTTTATAATAAGAATGACTAACTCTTTGTCCGATTGGGCTTCTCCTATTGATACAACTATTACTCAAAATAAAAACAGCAAGGCTAAGACCATGAAAAATAACGCAAAAAAAATTGATAAACATAAATTTAGAAAGTTATTAAATGATAATTCAGATTCAGATTCAGATTCCGAATCTGAAATAGCGGATTTTAATCCTCCACCTAAAGCCGAAATTACCAAAGGACCTAACATTGAGGAGGATAATGTCGTTCCAATCCCTGATTCCAGTAATTATGTCAGTTTTAATAATGATTTTCCTAAACAATATAATACCAATGTATCGCACCCTTTTTCACAATATGATAATGACAATGAAAACGAACTATTAACAAAAAAACTTAATTATATGATAAATTTATTGGAAGAACAAAAAGACGAAAAGACGCATACAATTACGGAGGAACTTATATTATATTGTTTTTTAGGAATATTTGTTATATTTTTGATTGATTCATTTGTTAAAATAGGGAAAAGTAAATATTCTAGATAAAGTTATCCATAGTATTAAATGCATTAAGTCTTTCTATTGTTTTTTCTGTGTTTGATTTATCAGAATTTGTGTTAAACAAATAATCTGTGTTTGTAGATTCTTCATTCTTTTTTATTTCTTTGTAAATTATATTTATTTTATTACATACAGATTCTACCATTTCTTTATTTTTAAACAAAGGGATATTGTAATTAATTGACTCACAACATAAAGAAATGGAATGATATAAGATGTATACTCTCCGTCTTTTTAACGTAGGCAGATAACATATAGAAAACAGGTCTAACAATGAATCGATAATTTTTTTTAAAGGTTTATTTTCCTTTACATGTTCTAATATAATTTCCCATACTATCCAAATAATATCATTTTGATACTTATTTTCTACTTTTACAAATGTTCTGTAGGATGCATTGCATTTTTCCTTATTTTTTTTACATATATTTTCAAATTCTAATATCCATTCAATCCAATAACAGGCCTGAAGACAATTATTAGTCTCTATACAATATCCTAATTCATTCAATGAAATATATAATTCCTTAGGATCATTTTCTGTAAATATGTCTTTGATATATGTCACGTTAGGAGCTTTTAGTTTTTCTGAAAAATGCGTCATATCAAAATCATCCGACTTTACTTTTATTTTTTCAAAACTATGCCTTTTATTTGACAAACATAAATTACATATTATTTCGCAGAATAATTTTCTAATTTTTTCATTGTTTCTCATACTCAATTCATTCCCTACATAACCATTTTTTAGTATTGTTCTAAAGTTCTCAAATCGCATCGCTATATATATCGGTAATTTAGGATTTCCAATATGTATGTATTTACTAAAATACAGCAAAATTAACTCCCATAAATCCATATAATGCCCACTACAAATCAATTCAGCACTCCAATTGCACGAATTTTCTATTTTATTTTTTAATAGATTATCTAATAACTCTCTTTTTACTTCATTTTTTTTGTATCCTGAAAATGATACACCCTTAAAATCATTCTCACTTCGTTTATCATTAATATCATATTTATCCATACTATAATATTAAATTTTTTTTATGCCAATAAACCGATAAGTTATGTGCGTTGTTAAGGCATACAACGAACCACCCCAAAATGTATCCGTTAATAATACTGACATGTCCCAATTTTTAAATATGGTATAATTTGTTAAATTATAGATACCATATATTGATATTCCTAATATAAAGGCATCCTCTTTACTTTTACGCCCTTTGATTATAAAATGATAAAGACCAAATGCCATCAATAAATAAGTTAATGCCATCGGTTGCTTACGTATACTCGCCTCCTCGGAGTTTTGTATTGTCTTAATCATTTTAATCATGTTGTCTTTAACATTATTAATATAAATACCATCTAACACCAATAGTATAACTAAAATATATAAATATTCCATCATTTATATATTTTATACGTTATAATTAATTTCAAACATTATAATTAATTTCATACATTATAATTAATTTCAAAAGAATATATACTTTTAAAATTATATATTCTTTTGAAATTATATACATGGATAACTTTAACAGAACATTACCGAGAATTGACCCCAATACTATGGTTCCTGATAATTATGTAACTAATCCTAGTAATAAATTCAATATGTCATTTTTCATAAAAATATTCGTAGTTATTATAATACTTGCCATATTTGGATTCAACATTTTTAATAATTTAGGATTTGTAACCGACCAAATTGCTTTCATAACTGAACCCATTGTATCATTCTTTGCAAGAATATTCGGTAAGACATCTAAAACCGTCATTAAAACAACTACAGCAGGAACAAGAGAAATGACTGAAATTATTGACGACACCGTAGATGTAGCCGATGAAACTATTACAAAAACAGCTAACAAAAAATCTGTTATGCCCATTCCAATTGCTAAAAAGAATAACTCAAACAACACAGGTCAAGATTATGAAGTAGAAAATGTTAATACTAAACCAGAACCTGATGAAAGTAATAGCATCGTACAACAAGGTAATGTAGGTAAAAAAGGATATTGCTATGTTGGCAACTGGAATGGATTCAGAAGTTGCGTAAAAGTATCGGATTCTGACGAATGTTTATCAAATCTTATTTATAAATCTGAAGCCGTTTGTAGAAATCCTGAATTAAGAACTTAAATATTATTTGTTTTTTTAAACCAATGGTCAAGCTTATAAATACAAATAAATACATTTTATCACGAACATTGTCTTATTCTCTAAGTTCTCCTATCGAGGTAATAAGACAAAACAATTTAGTTAATAAAACATTAACGATTGATAAATTTATAAATGGGTTTGCTATTACTACAATCAATTCTTATACTATAAGCAACATTTGCTACAGATTAACTGAATTTATAAACATAGATAATGTATTTATATCACTAATTATAAGTGTATTAGTAATGAATATCATATCAATTCCATTAATTTATAATCAAAAACGAATCATTGTCGGATATCCATTAGAGATTATTCCAATAAAAAAAATCATAAAATTATATAAATTATCTATTATTGATGGTTTAATAGGTGAACTTATTAGATATAAATATAGCAATTATATATCTAATAAAATCTTTAATGCTATTAAAATTAGTGTGGTAACATACCCATTTGACATTATAAAGTCTAAAATAATATATGATAATGCAGTAATTTTTAAATCTCATGATCCATTGATGAATATATGTAGAAAAATATTACAAAATTACATTTTTTTACATATATTTACTTTATATGATTCAATAATATTTATGTTAAATAAATTAGTTAAAAACTATATTTAATGACTATATTTAATGACTATATTTAATCACATGCTAACGACATATTAATTTTAACATTATTATCAAATATATAACTACCAGAGTTATCATTCCAAAATAGTGGAACAGTCTCATTAATGTTTGCAAAATCAATATCATTAGTTAAATAATCACGATTACTGATAAAATATACCTTGTTATTATGTTGTCCAATATAACCGGATAATTTATTGAATCCACCAGCTTCAGTTAATTTTACATTAACTTTTTGTATTTCATTAGAATCTCTAAAGATTATATATTGATTATAATACTCTGTATATGTTTTATTGCTTGATATATCATTAAACGACGCATCTGATATTGTTTTTATAAAAGTATAATTATATTCTAATATTTTATATTTTAACATCATTATTGCAACATCTGATAAATCTGCTATCGAGTCATATGCAGACGTATAAAACCCTCCAAATATTGAGGCACTTGCATCTTCCTTCCATTGATCAACATCACTAAAATACGTGGTGTTATCATCAGAGATTGCACCTATTTCGTTCACATACAATATTGCACTTGAAATATCATTAATAGAATAATTATTGATTTCTTCAAATGATAAACCTATAAATTCATTCATATTAAAGCATAGATCAATTGTTGTATTTGATACAATCTTATATGGTTCTGAAAAATTATTAGGCGTGCTATTAAAGTAATCATAATTGGACGAACCACCATAAGAATATTGGGTTCGTGTGTTAGTGTCCGTTGTAGGTATAGCTAAAAATTCATTATTAACTTTAATATCCCATTTACCTGGAACACCACTTGCACTTGGAGGATGACTTATTGTTCTAGAAGTTGCACTACACCTACTTCTGTTAATTCTTCGTATATTTGAATATTTTTGTGCCTTTGTTAGTCCTGCACTGTTTTTCTTATATTGAAGCACATCGTATTTTCTTTTTTCATCTAATTGTTTTTTTGTATAAGATGAATCAATACAAATATTCTCGATTCTAGACCAATTTCTATTTGGTATAGAAATTGGTGAATATTCTTCACCTATAATATTTTTCATAAATACTTATATATTAAATAATATATTATTTAATAACCATACCATTTTTGAGATAATTTACTTATATTATCACCTTCACTTGGTTTAATACCAGAAAGTGAGTTAAGATTGGGTCCTTTATTACATATGTTTTGTATTTCTACTGCTGATATTCCTTTATTATGATATTTTAATGATGATATATATCCGTTCCATCCGTCATTTAATCCAAAATGTACATCATGATATGTTTGTTTCATTACATGTTCTACATAATGTCTTGTATGAATTACGCCATTGACATATGCATCTAAAACGTTGTTTTTAGCTCTAATTACTAAACAGAACCATTTGTCTAATGGTATACCTGATATATCAATTGATTCAAATAACTTGTTAGTTGAATTGAGGCCACCGACGTTGCCGACGGCGTCATATATATTGCTGTAGTCACCCATTGTACTCATTATAAATCTAATTTTGTTTGTTGCTTTGGACAAGTATAGTCCGGGCGAATTTATTGGGAAGGCCATACCTTGATTATAACCATATAAATAATCTGGCGAATATAACCCACTACCATATGACAATACCTCGCGCTCGGGACCTGCGGTGCCGGTGTCGACGCGACTGCCGACTTTCGCATTTAAGTTGGTGCTGTTGAGCAAAACACCATAATTAAAATTCGTTTCTAACCAAGCTTCGATATCAGTCAAACTACTTGCTTTGCGCGTGCAGCGGTCCATGCTGGGCGTGCATTCATCTTTTAAAATTGTATCAATTGGTCCTTTATGGAATATATGACTCCAAATATCATCGTTCGAAGAACTAAAATTACCATCACTGTTTACAAATAACCATGTACTCCACGTAAATTCCATTCCCGACGATTGATTTCTTGATCTAAAAATAGTAACAGAATCAGTTAGACCAGGATCCTGTGTTACAGTTTTCTTTTCTATACCACTTAACATACCATCTAAAATGTAAGGTGATTCGCTAGGATTTTTAAACATAAAAATTAATGCCATTCCTATTCTCGCCAAAAACACAACAACCATAATCATTACAATTATCAATGTAAGTTTCATAATAAATCCCATAGATTTTGAAGTATTTTCTGAACCTATTCCTTGAGGTATCAAATTATCTAATCCAGCTGCCTGTTCCATTTATATTATAATAATATAAAATAAATGGTTATATAAGTTTATTTATAGTTTATATTCTGCGGTTTATATACTTATGGTAGATGTAACTTCTTCGCCATCCTTAAAATTAATATCTAAGCCTCTGTTACCAATCATATTTGCTAAAGATGAACCACCTGGTCCACTTTTATATATGTCATATGCTTCATTAGGTGTTAATGAATTATTAAAAAACTTGAATTTTGATGTATAACCAGAAAATCCCATTGTTAAACTAGTATAATTTGTTTCATTGTCTTGTCTATCGAAAACATAAAATGGATTTCCTAAACTTACTACTGCGCTGTCTGACTCAGGAAATTCTATCAATAAATTTTCTACTATTTTACTAGAAACTAACTTTCCATTGATATATAAATCTAGTAAATTATTGTATACCGATAATGTGATATTAACCCATGTTTGCAATGGAAAATCGTTAATACTGAACTCCTCATCGCCAGCCACATGTATTTTCAGTGTAGGCATGTTTTCATCTAACGCCATTAACACCTGAGAATTGCCGGAGATATCAGCAATAGCATTATCCGTGGTCGTGAGGGCCGACCCAGTCGAGGCGGTGCCGTTTGTCGCAGTGTCACCGCCTATATAGCATATTATTTTGGCGGCGTCATCTATTCCATTCCAGTCTTTTACATAAACCCATATGGATGTAGCAAATGCGGCTTTTAATCCCACAGGTACCCCAAACTCTTTTGAATCAATATATTTATAGTATCTTGCATCATTTAAACCGGATGTTATACCTTTATCATCCTTAAAGAAATAATATACAAATAACAGAAGTAAAATAAATACAACTAACATAGCAACTATTTGAAGAGTGTCCATATAATATATCAAAATAAATTATATTATCGGTGGATTATTATTTATTAAATTAGCATAATTCTGATTTATTTTATCAATACTCAATGAATATGGATAATAAATTATGTTACATATGCTTCCAGTCATACCATTATTTTGTCCTATTGTTATTAAATTATATTCTTCTCTGTTTATAAATACATTAGATACTGTATCCCTTAATATACCATTCATAAATATATCTACTTTATTATCATAATACTTAAAAATAAAGTTATTCCATTTCTGTGATGGAATATTAGATTCTAAATGAATAAATTTAAATGTATCTTTATTATTTTCTCTTATCGTAAAACGTATAACATTATTTTCATTATTTACTAAACCATATTGTACTTTAATTTTATTACCATAATCTAAAACATCTAACCAATCATCAGTTATTATATTTTGTTGTGTTGGATTTATATAAACCCAAAATGATAATGTATAATTTACTACTAAAGATGAATCTTTATGATATTCGGTATTATAAGTACCTGAAATATCATTGTTATACAATCTTTCATACTCAGTTTTACTATCATTTTTTTTTTCAAGTAGAGTCGTTGCCTTATATTCCATATTATCAAGTTCTACCTGTGGGGTATAATTTTTTGAACCCATTTTTGCATTGTTTATTTCTGCAAAAGAGATATCCCATATTAAATCCGTGTATTTATTACTATATTTTTTATATAAATTTGATGCTTCTATTGTTTCATCCCTATATTCAATATCTTTACTATAACCACTTCTCAAAAAGTTGCTTGATTTCTTTTTATTCTCTAATAATTTTGTGCTGCCAACCTCATAATAAGTATCTAAATATTTTGGTTCATTTAATAATGACACACTATTTCTAAAATATAAAGCATTATAAAGCGTAGGATACGCCAAAAATAAAATCACTAATATTATTTGAATAACCAACAATAGATTAGTTACATTATTTGCTAATTTCAACTCTTTATTAATATATTTAACTAAATCTAAAAACAAACAAGGAATATATATAATTATCAAATAGATGAAATTAAAGTAAGAAAACCTATCTACTTTTATTTTATTTATTACTGGTTCTAAATTGACAGCTATTATACCTAAAAACACAATTAGAATTAAAATTAGTAAAAATACCTTACCACCATATTTTAGATTTTCTTTAACTTTTTTAAATATTCCTATTTTATCCAAAATAGGTTTCGCATTTTCATTATATGCATTTACTGCGTTAATATACATCGGTAATGTCGA
>Ga0115568_10000873_pt1 | contig 22120 bp, 20 predicted proteins | sample COGITO_mtgs_1204_FD_87296 | JGI IMG/M metagenome (GOLD analysis project Ga0115568, IMG submission 87296) | Pelagic marine microbial communities from North Sea - COGITO_mtgs_120426 | ecosystem: Environmental > Aquatic > Marine > Epipelagic | place: Germany:Helgoland, sampling site Kabeltonne...
ATGGTCCCCACGCTGATAGAGATCATCAAATACCTGCACCCCCTGCGAGCCCGCAGTCGCCAACTTGGTGGTTTCCAGCTGAAATTCACGAATCGACGGATTCGACGGCCAGATATCGATCGCCTGCTTCAGCTCTTCGCGGGCTTGGTCGACCTGACCGAGGTTCCGATACTGCGAGGCGGCAAACACTGCCATGTCGCTCATACTCTTGGCTGTTCGAACGCTCGACAGTACACGTGACTTAGGGAAATCTTTTGCCGCCAAAGAAATACGCTCAGCCATTTCAGCGACCCCGTCATAATCCTTTGCCTCGGCCAACTCGACGGCCTCCAGCATATCGCGATATAAATCAAGCAAGGTGCGCCGCTGCTCGACCGGAATCGCATTCAACGCGGGCATATATTCCCCAAGGAAGAAGGTCTCCTGCAAGCGCTCTAAGGCAATGATCGCACGGTCTTCGGCATAAGCGGCATTTACAGCCCGCACCCCCTGGTTCAAATCGTTGAGCGCTTCGTTCGCGACAAATGCCATCATGTCCACAGTAAAGACCATGTTAGCATTCGGGAAAAACGACTTAAGCTGACCTTTCCCGACTTCCAATTGCTGCTGTGAGCCCTTGAATAACAACTGATAAAAGCCCGAAAGCAGCAACACATGCTGATAGCGGCGTTGCACCAGAAACGCCACTATCTGGCTCTGCATCTGCAGCTTGGCTTGCATCCCGGTGAGAGCGGCCTGCCCCTCCATCGCCAACAGCTTGGCTTCGGTTTCGGCTAGATCCAGCACCCGAAAGGCGGCTTCGCTCGGCAGCGCTTCGCCCTGCGATGTTGCTTTATTTTGCCCGCCCGTGCCAGAGGCACGCTCGGCCTCATCCTGCTGGCGTTGTTGGAGCTGCTGCCGTATCAGTGAGCGATTGGCCACGACTTCCTGCTGAAAACGCCGCATATCGCCCAACTCGCTTTGCGTCATGGACGTGCCGCGCATCTCTTTTCGAATACGCCAGGCATTGAACACCTGATTGGCGACAATCGTACTGTTGCCGCCATCCTCTTCAAAACGTGCCGCGCGAAATAACATCTCCCAGGTTTCGAGAATCGCCTCTTCACTGCGATTACTCCCCACCGACAAGCGCTCTAACAAATCTTCCAGCAACTGCTCGTAATGCGCCCCTTCCTTGCGAGGCGAAGCGAGCAGAAAACGCTCAAAGCGCGCCCGAAAGGCACGTTGGCTGGTCAGATTAAAGGTGCGCCCCTTCCAGGCGAAGCTACCATTCTCGAAATCCATCGAATCACTGGACGGATCGAAGGCGCGATTCGCCATATTGAGAAACGTCTGACTCTCAAACATCCCGCCCGTTGGCACCGACATTCCGGCTTGGGCCTGCGGCGAGGACCCCGGCACATAGCCCTGCCCAGAGGCGCTGCCAGCCGCGAGCGCCAGACACAGACTAATACTTGCGCAAATTTTCAACATAGATCAGCCCACCTTGTTCAATTCTGGCACGCATTTTATAACGCTGCCCAATATGTAAATTATCGCTCACGCCGTCCGGCACATACACCGGCAAACGCACCACGCTACGCTCGGGCCGCACCACCAAAATACGCCCAACACCCTTTTCCCATTTCACCTGCGAGTCGATCTGCGCCTTGATGGCATAGGTGTTGCCCAAGAAATCTCCGGGCTTGTCCACGTAACTGTCGGTCGGCAACAGTTCCAGGCCGGAGAATTCTCGCCCCTGCAGCGCCCAAGACAGCAAGACTGCAACGACAATGGCAACCACACCGAGCAGGATCGGCAGCGTTTTCCCTGAGGATGACTGAGAAGTTTGGGGCATAAGCGGCGATCGGCCTGAAAGACCGTTCATTACTAAAGGGTTAAGACATAGCTTTTTTCTGGCAACCCCAAAACACACACGCCGCGGCGAAACAAAAATGTACACACAGCACCGCGCCCGCCAGACCCGCGCTGGGAATCATTTCAGCGGACTGCAACCGATAGGCGTCGTAAAAGCGTGAATCGATCATCGAGGCAAAATACCCCGCCCAGCCCCAATAAGCATTGATAAATGGACGGCAGATCCACACCAGCACCTCGGGCAGTGCCAGCACCACCCCCGACAGTGGCAGCTGAAAGCCAACCAGATACACAGATAACAAAGACGCCTTGTCCGCCGAACCAAAGATCGCCGAAAATGCCAGACACACCGCCGTCATCGATACGCAGCTCAGCATCAGCACCGCCGCTTGTGGCAACAGCGGCCCGGGAAACTCGCAGACATATTTTACAAATAGCGTCATCCACAGCCCCTGCCCAATCGCCACCGCCGAGGTAAAGAGCAACTTGCTGGTCGCATAGGCGTTCGGCCTCAAGCCGGCGAAGCGCTCTTTCTCGTACAGATCGCGCTCCCCGGCGATTTCACGCGCGCCATTGTTACTCCCCATTAAAGTCAGCAAAATCACTTGAAACAGGATCAGGCCGGTGACCAACGAAGCGGACTCCAGCGCATCAATCCGGTAGCGCAAGTTCTCCTGCGCCTGCTCCACAAAGCCACTCGAAGCACTCATCGCCAGGCCCCGCAGTTGCGGCAAGCCATCCATCGCGAAGATCGCCACCAGCAACGGAAACCCGACGGTAATCCCGAGCGTCATCAGCCAGTAGCCCTTGTCGCGTTTAAACAACAACGCGCGACGTTTTAGCAAGGTCCACGTCTGACTGACTGCCGAAGGCAACGGCGGCGCCACCAGCGGCGACGCCTCAAAGGCTGCTGCCGCATCACTGTTTTCACTCCAACGCACACGCCAAAATTCAATCGGATGCTCATTCAGCTTGTCGTACAAATACAGTGCATCCGGAATCTCGAAATAGGCCAACAAGGCGTTCAACTCGCCTTGAAATACCACGCCACCTTCAAACACCACGGTGATCCAATCGAAGCAATTCAGCTTCGCCAAATTATGAATAATACATAGAAACGTCTTTTCCCGCTCATCGCGCAAGCGCTGTAACATCGCCAGAATTTGGTCCTCCGAGCGCGGATCCAAGCCGCTGGTCACCTCATCACACACCAAGCATTGTGGATCGCCGACCAACTCCAAGCCCAAACCGAGGCGGCGCAATTGTCCGCCACTCAAACTGCCGACGCGTTTATCGCGGTGCACCTGCAAGCCGATACGATCCAGAATCTCCTCCAAGCGGGACTGCTTCACCGCCGCATCGACCACGCATAAATCGAGTGCATAGCGCAACGCCTCATCCACACTCAGGCGTTCCTGAGCAATGCTGAACTGCGGCACAAAAGCCAATTTGCCGCGCAATGCCTCGCTGTTAGGCACCGCCTCCCCAGCGATAAACACATCGCCGCTGCGCGACGACAACCCGAGCATCGCACGCACCAGCGTCGTCTTGCCGCAACCCGAGGGGCCAATCACCGCATTAAGCGCCTGCGGCTTAAAACGCGCGTTCGCACGATCCAAGATTCGTGTGCCGCCGGGAGTCAGTTCAACAGAAAGGTCGCTACAGGATAACATAAGAAAGAAGGGGCACTATGCGGCGGCGCGTCCACCGCATCAACCCCGTATAACGACAGTGAAATAAAATTTACACCCGATGGAAAGATCCGCAGGTTCTTGCTTATGATCATTACCCCAAAACTCCTCATCGCCACCCTACTCTGTGGCTGCCTCAGCTCACTCGCTGCGGTCACGGTGCGCCCCAACAACATTGCCAACAACGCCCTATTCGGCATCACCTTCGCCAGCGAAAGCAAAGCATATTACGGCAAAGAAGACGCCATTCATTCAATTTCGAAACAGGAATACATTACATCCGGCTTTCGCGTCGTGGAAATCAACATCTTAACTAGCGGTCGTGGACTGCTGCGTATTTACCACAGCCGCACCCTCGGAGCCGGCGAACTTCAAGCTGCGATGATGGATGGCGCATCCGCCGCGGGGATGCCATCGACAAGACAGCGCAGCCCCATGCCAGCCGGCATTCAAGCCCTCGCGGACCGCGCCAACGGCATAGCAGGGGCGGTAACCAGCGATACCGTGATGAAGGAATACCCGATCGCCACCCACGCAGGCACCATCGAATATCGCGTCCAAACACGCCGCGAACTGCTCGAGCTCTTTGATCAGCTACAAAAACACTGGCTCAAAGAACCGACGGAGGTCGAAGGCGCGCCAACCGTCAACGAAGACGGCTACACCAGCCAGCCGATGGCGCCCCGCAGCCTCGGCGGCACGCGCTTTATAGTAGAATAAAGCGCGCCGGATCCTCAAACTCCCACTGAAGGGCACTGCTCCGCCAGTGCCACTGGCAGCGTTTACAAGCGATACTGACCAATAGTTGGGCTCAACAACTGCACGGTCATAACGGCTTCGCCGTCGTGCGACAGGCCCGATCGAAGCTTGATCCTCACTAATCGATCAATGCCACGCAGCCGTAGCGACTGAGTTTACCCCAGGACCACTCTGCCCATCGGGTACTGGCACCACCACGATCGCGGGATCAACCCGCTCGCTACAAGAAATCCCCAGCCGACGCTCACGCATCGGCTTCTGCCAGTGCCTGGATGGCGCGTAAATCAAGTTTGCCGCTGGCGAGGGTCGGAATGTACTCGACCCGCTTGATTAGTTTGGGAACCCAGAGGTTGGAATAACCCGCCGCTGAGAGTTTCGCGCGCACATCGGACAGCTCGAAATCGAGTACGGTCAAGAGCACTAGAGCCTCACCTTTGGCGTCATCGGGACGGCCGGCAATCGCCAACATCGGCACATCGGAATCGAGTAAATCATAGGCGTGGACCAAGGTCTGCTCGACGGTGCCATGTGGCACCATTTCGCCGCCGATCTTGGAGAAGCGCGACAGGCGCCCTTCGATAAACAAATAACCTTCCTCGTCGAAGCGCGCGAGGTCGCCGGTAATAAACCAATCGCCGTCTTTCACTTCCGCGCTGCGTTCGGGATCGTTCAAATAACCAGCGAAAATATTCGGCCCTTTGAGCAGCAACAGGCCGACCTCGGCGAGCGGCAGCGGCTCCATCGTCTCTGGGTGGACAATACGCGCGGCCTGCCCGGGCAGCAGGCGCCCGACCGAGCCCAGCTTGGCACCATCGGATTCACTGTCGGGATAATCAAAGCCCTGCGGCGTGCGCGGCAAATTAATGCTCACCACCGGCGAGGTTTCAGTGAGGCCATAGCCTTCGAAATACAAACTGCCAAAAGTGGTTTGCCATAAATCCGCAAACCCCGCGGGGGTCTTCTCCGCGCCGGCAATTGCATATTTCAAGCTCTTCAACTTTTCCGCAGCGACGTGCTTAATGTACGGCTTAAAAAAGGTCGGCGTGCCGATTAAAATCGTCGCCCCTTCCGCCTCAACCGCCTCAGCGACTTTCTTGAACTCCAACGGCGAAGGCACGGTCACCACCGGGCAACCGCGCAGCATAGGGTACCACAGCGTAACGGTACAGCCGAAGCTGTGAAAAATCGGCAAATTCGCGATCACTTTCTCGTCGGTCGGCAACAACTGCGACGCGTCAATCTGCAAACAATTGCCCAAAATATTGCGATGGCTGAGCACCACCCCTTTGGGCTCGCCAGAGCTGCCACTGGTAAAAAGCAAGCAGGCCTCGGCATCGCCGCCCACCGACGGCACCTTCAATCGCTTGGCCAGCCATTTGGCCGGCACGGTGCGAATCGCCGCCATCAAGGCGAGCGTCTTCGCTTTCGGCAACGCCTGCAGCTCGTCCACCACATCGATCACGCCAGATTGCGGCCACGGGAATTCCGTCAACTTCATCTGCACGCGCTGCGTACTTAAAATACAGTCTACCTCCGCCCGTCGCAGACAGGCTTCCGAGCTCGCGCGCCCCAGCGTGAAATTCAAGTTCACCGGCACCTTGCCGGCTAGCACCACTGCCAGATTGGCAATAAAACCTCCAATCCCTGGCGGAAACAAAATGCCGACACGCTCTTTCGAAGTCCACTCGAGTAGACGCCGCGACAGCACCCACGAGACCGCCAGCAGAAAACCGGACTTCATCTCACGACGCTGCACGGTGCGATCAACGATCAACACACGATTGGGATGCTTCGCCAAGGCGACAAAGCTCTCCCACGCCAAATGGCTGTTCAACTCAGGGCGAGACTGAAATTCACACTCGCCCGTATCCAATAGCGTTGAATCGCTCATCGTTGCATTCACCCGATCGCCCCAAGGAGCACGCGCACCGCTTAGTCGCCCTCGACCTCCTCGGCCTCTTCCAATGCTTTCTCAGCCTGACGCACCTCAAGCACCGCTTCCAGTAGCGCTTGTTTCATTTCCTCGAAACCCACGTCCGAGACACAGGAAATCGCAAACACCTTGCCCTTAAATTTCTGCTGAAACACCTTCAAATGCTCAGGCGCGTTCGGCTCATCCATTTTGTTAGCCACCACTAGCTCTGGTTTTTTAACCAGCCCTGGCAAATACAGCTTCAACTCATTGACCAACACGCGAAAGTCAGCGATCGGCTCTCGTCCATCGGTCCCCTCCATATCCAGCATAATCATCAGCACCTTACAGCGCTCGACGTGCTTGAGGAAACGATGCCCGAGGCCACGATTCTCACTCGCGCCTTCAATCAATCCCGGGATATCGGCCACCGTGATACGCTCATACAGCTCTGGATATTCCAGCACACCGACGGTCGGAAACATCGTGGTGAATGGATAAGCGCCCGTTTTAGGGTGCGCTTTGGTGACCATATTCAAAAAGGTCGACTTGCCGGCATTGGGAAACCCGATCAATCCGACATCGGCGATGGTCTTCACTACCAAGCGATATTCACCCTCTTCACCCGGCTTGCCTAGAGTGAACTGACGCGGCGCCTGATTGACCGAAGACTTAAACGTCTCATTGCCCTTACCTCCAAAACCGCCCTCGAGCAGGCAGATCTTTTGCTCATGCTCCATCACTTCAGCGACGATCTCTCCAGTGTCACGGTCGAGAATGACTGTCCCAACCGGAAGTTTCATTACGATGTCGGCACCATTCGCACCGTGTTGATCCGCACCGCGACCTGGCTCGCCATTCTTGGCCTTCCAACCCGGCTTGTAGTGATAATCGGTTAGGTCAGCCACATTGGTATCGCCAATGACATAGACCGCGCCGCCGCGCCCACCGTTCCCGCCATCGGGTCCACCTTTCGGCTCATATTTGCCGCGCCGAAAACTAAAGCAGCCGTCGCCACCATTACCTGCCTTGAAATTGACCTTTACCTCATCGTAAAACATGCACCGTTGTCATCCGTCTGACACTGCATTGCAACCTCATTTCGTCACCACCACAATGATCACGCGCCGACGCGGTCACAACGGCTCTCGCTGGCGGCCTAAAAAAACGTCGCACGGCTACAATCAGGGTGACTCCGCCGAGGCTTGACCCGCTCTACTTCAATGCTTCAGTACAACCATGCCATCCCCTGAAACAGTCGCCGTCATCGATGTCGGCAGTAATTCAATAAAACTCCTAGTCGCCCGCAAAGGAGGCACCGCAGGGAGCATTGAGTCCTTATTTGCCGAAACAATCGAGACGCGCATCAGCGCCGGCATCAGTCGCGAACTGCCGAGTTTATCCGAACACGCGATGCAGGCAGGCTGCGCAACCATCTCCAAACTACTGCGCCTCGCCCAAGGCTACCACCCACAGGAGATCCGAATCGTTGCGACCAGTGCCGTGCGCGACGCCGTGAACGGCATAGACTTCACCTCACGGGTCAACGACGCCACCGGCATCGAGATTGAGGTATTGAGCGGCACCGAAGAAGCCACCCACATCGGGCGGGGGCTGGCCTGCGACCCGCAAATCGCGGGGGTCAGCCGTTTTATTCAAATGGATCTGGGCGGCGGCAGCCTGGAGCTCATTCGTTTTAACGACGGGGGCATCGAGCAAGCGATTTCGCTGCAACTCGGTGCCGTGCGACTGACCGAACGTTTTATCGATAACCGCGACCTTCCGACCACCGAGGCGCAGGCCGCTAATATCCAGCGATATGTACAAGCAGCGCTCCAACAAAGCGGTTTCACCTTTGCCCCGACGACGGATGCGTTCATCGTGACCGGCGGTGCCTTTACCGTGACACGTGCCATCCTCGCAGCCCGTGAAAATCAAACAATCGAACAACGCTCGCCGGTTTTACTGCGCAGCGAGCTGTCAGAATTAAAATCCGAACTGACGGCGCTGCCGCTGCACGAGCGCATGACCACTCCTCACTTGCCCGCCTCCCGTGCGGATATCGTGCCGACCGCTCTCATTACGATTGAAGCGGTGCTGCAACTGGCAGAGCGCCAGGCGGTCACGCACTCCTTCTATAACTTACGCTATGGCATTGCAGCGGAACAATTAAAAATCGCCAATAGCTGACGCGCAGCATCTGAACCACAGCCTCGAAACCGCTGAAACAGCGGCTCACGTCGATCACACCGTCAGGCGGTCAATCATTGCCTTGAAATCGGCTGGCAGCGGCGCTTCAAAACACATCTCCTCGTCACGCTCGGGGTGCGACACGTGCAGCTCGGTGGAATGCAGCATCACGCGCGGCACATCAATCCCCCTCAAGCGACTCGGCTTGTAGCCGTATGTAGTATCGCCTAACAAAGGATGATTCATGCCGCTGAGATGCACTCGGATCTGATGCGTGCGCCCGGTATGAATCACACAGCTGACCAACGAAGCCACACCGCCGAAGCTGTGCTCGACCGACCAATCCGTCTTCGCTTCTTTGCCCATTGCCGAGATCGCCATGCGTGTGCGCACGATACGGTGGCGGGAGATTGGCCCATCGCAGGTACCCGCAGTCTTACGCGGAGTGCCGAGCACCAGTGCGCGGTAACGCTTATAAGTTTCACGGGCGCTAAACGACGCCACCAGCTTGTGATGCGCGCGGTCCGTCTTGGCAGCAACAATGAGACCGGTCGTCTCTTTGTCCAAACGATGCACAATGCCTGGACGATCCGGCGCACCGATACTACTCAACTTGCCATTGGTATGATGGAGCAGCGCATGCACCAAGGTGTCCTCCCCCGTGCCGCTGCCAGGGTGCGTCACCATGCCCACCGGCTTGTCGACCACCACAATCGACTCGTCTTCGTAAATAATACTGAGAGGAATATCCACCGCCTTCGCGCCCTCCCTCAATACAAGCTCTTCAAGCACTGCGCGCAAAACACCGGGCTGCGTTACCTTGAAACGCTTGTCGATAATCGAACCGTCGAAAGTCACCTGCCCGGCATCAAAGGCCTTTTGCAAGCGCACGCGGCTGATATCGTCGAATTCAGAGGCAAAAATCTTATCAGCCCTGCCGGCCTTCAGGCCTGCGGGAACGGTGAATTCAATGGTACGCGTAGTCATGATGGGACAGGTTTCGTGCGGTCTGGCAGTCTTTAGTAATCTGCGCCTTGAGCGCATCGACTGAAGCAAACTTCTGCTCCGGCCGTATAAATCGGAGCCATTCGACCTCGATCGCATCGCCACGATCCAAATCGGTGGGATTCAATGCGTGCACCTCTAGCGCAGGCGCCTGATCGGCCTGTCCCACGGTCGGCTTAATGCCATAATTCGCCACCCCGATTTCCCAGGGATCGCCGAGGCTGGGCCGAAAACGAACCAAATACACACCAAAGCACGGACGGCATTCCGGATCCCAAGCGACATTCAAAGTCGGAAATCCGATTTGGCGCCCGAGCTGAGCGCCGCCCACCACAGCGCTTTTACAAAAATAATGATAGCCGAACAAATTATTCGTCTCTTCGATCCGCCCCGCCTGCAATGCCTCGCGAATACGTGTACTGCTAATCGCCTCTCCATTGTATTTGATACGAGCCACACTAAATACGTCGAGACCCAGCGCGCGACCGGAATCAATCAGCGTCGCCACACTGCCGGCACGCTGCTTTCCAAAGCGAAAGTTCTCACCGACATAAATCGATTTCAGAGTGGGCAGCTCGGCCTTCAAATTGGCCAGAAAGTCCTCGGCTGGAATCGATGCAAATGCACGATCAAAGTGTTTGCGAATCACCACATCCACTCCCACGGAGTGGAGCATCGCAGCTTTCTCCGTGATCGGCATCATCAGCTGTGTCGGCTGCTGCGGGCGAAACAGACGGCTGGGGTGCGGGTCAAAAGTTAACACGCCACTGATCCCGCCGGCACCCTGCGCGGATAACACTGCCGACTCAATCACCGCCTTGTGTCCGAGATGCACACCATCAAAGACACCAATCGCCAGATGCAACTCACCGTCGAGGCCGGTCAGTTGGTCGAAGCGTTCCACATGGGCGGGGAGTTGCATAAAATTAAGAAAGTAGGCGAAGCGGCACTCGGGTAACCACGCCAGCTAGGACAGGAACGCCCTTGTTATGAATTTAGAAAACGCTTAATAGCTGCCAGCCACATCACAGCGCGTGAGTCGGAACGGCTTGATTCACGGGAATCAATTTACTCCGCAGGATAGAGGGCGCCATATTTTCAATCTCCTCCAACGTATCCGCATTCTCGAGACGGAACTGCCCGACTGCCGTGCGACGCAACTCACACAAGTGCCCGCCACAACCAAGGCGATCGCCGAGATCATGCGCAATCGTGCGAATGTAAGCCCCCTTACTGCTGCCGACCACAAAGGAAACCTTCGGCAGATCGAAATTCGTCATGTCAAAACGACTGACACGGATCACACGCGGCTCGCGCTCGATCGTCTTCCCTTGGCGGGCGAGCTTGTACAGCTTCTGGCCATTGACCTTCTTGGCTGAATACATCGGCGGAATCTGGTACTGATCGCCCATGAACGTCGCCATTTGCTTCTGCACATCCGCTTCGCTCAATTCAGGCACCGGCGTGGTCGCCACCACTTCACCATCGGCATCCTGCGAATCCGTCACCTCACCGAGCTTCACGGTGCCGGTGTATTCCTTATCCATGCTCATCAAATATTGAGAGACCTTAGTCGCCTTCCCCACCAGAATCAGCAGCAAGCCGGTTGCCATCGGATCGAGCGTGCCGGCATGGCCGATCTTTTTGATACGAAACACGCGACGCATACGCGCAACAATATCGTGCGAGGTCATGCCCTGCGGCTTATCAACAAGCAGCACGCCTACTGGATCATCATTGGTTGACTGTGACATAATAAAAAATTCGTTGGTTTAAAATGGATGAAAGCGGTCAGGAGAGACACGCCCGCCTTGCATACTCGACATAGGATGCGGCGATGCCGGGCAAGTCGCCCGCGATTCAGATTGTTTAAGCGGGCTGGCCGAGGGATGCGAGGTGCTTACTGAGGGCCTGCATTAATTGAGGATAAAATTCCTCGATGGAACTGTTCTCGACATTCAGACCTGCGGCGCAGGCATGCCCACCACCGTTGAAGAGCTTGGCAACCTGATCGACACGGTAGAAAGAATTCTTTGCACGGAGACTGCCTTTCAGCGCACCGTCGCGGTTTTCAATCAGCACGCCGATATCCACTCCGGCAATCGATCGCGCATAATCGACCAACCCTTCGGAATCATCAATGGTCGCGCCCGTTGCGTCGTACACACCGTTCTCAATCAAACCGACACATACCCGACCATCAAATTCCATTGTCAGAGAATTCAAAAAGTACTGCAGCAATTTAATTTTCGCAAAACTCTCGCACTCGTACAACTCATGAGCCGCCGCCGCCGGTCGCGCCCCATGCTCGCACAGTCGACGCGCGATCTCGAAGGTTTCAGGCGAGGTCGAAGGGAAACGGAATTGACCGGTATCGGTCGCAATCCCGACATACAAAGCTTGCGCAGTAATCGCATCGATCTCGTAGCCCAAATCCATGTAGAAGCCGGCAAGGATCTCGGCGGTCGCCGATGCCGTTGCGATGATCACATTCTGCTGCCCATATTCCTTATTGGACAGATGATGGTCCACGTTCAGGGCAACTTCTGGGAACAACTCAACTAGGCGGTCGCCAATGCGCTTTTTGTCCGCGCAATCCACAGTGACCGCAACATGTCCGTCCGGCTGAAAGTCTTCGGCCAAAATCAAAGGCGTATCGCCCACGAATGCCTTCAAGTTAGCCGGCACTTCGTCGCGATTGATACCGATCGCATCGACACCATGCTGCCTCAAGACACGAGCGAGCGCGACAATCGAACCAATGCAATCGCCGTCAGGACGCAGGTGGCCGATCACGGCTACTTTTTTGCCCTTCAGCTGCTCCACACTGGCAGCAAACTGCTGACTCTGTTCAGGGAAAAATGCTGTCTTAGTCATTCTTTTTATCCAGTTCGTCTAATAAATCCAATATCTCGGCACCTCTCTGCATCGACGGATCATAGAAAAATGCAAAGCGAGGAAAATATTTCAGCGTCACACGCTGCATCACGCGTTGGCGCAGTTCTTTGCCGATACGTTTAAAGAAAGCCTGCGAGTCAACAATCTCACGCGCTTCACCGATCACCGAATAGTAAATTCGGCACTGGCGCAGATCCGGCGAGGTGTCGACATCACTGATAGTAATTTTGACTGATTGCTCGCCACCATAATAGCGGCGCATCTGCTCACTGATTTCGCGCTGCAGGAGCTCGTTAACTCGGGAAATACGTTTTGACATAACTTAAAGGGATGGGACCTATTCAAAAAAAAGACGGAGGCGTGCCGCAACACACCCCCGTCGTAAAACTTATCGAAGTGTAGGGCGGATCTCTTCGACTTCGAAGCATTCGATCACATCGCCTTCTTGATAGTCGTCGTAACCATCGACATTGATACCACATTCGTAACCGGCGCGCACTTCCTTCACATCGTCCTTGAAACGCTTGAGCGTATCGATGGAACTCTCGTGAATGACTACGCCATTACGTACGAGGCGGGCCTTACGCTTACGATTGATCGTACCTTCGGTGACCATGCAACCAGCAACATTGCGATTCTTGCCCATGCTGAAGACTTGGCGCACCTCGGCGGCACCGAGCTTCTTGTCTCTCAATTCCGGCTCGAGCAACTCAGCCATCGCTCCTTCAACTTGGTCCAAGAGTTCGTAAATGATGTCATGCTGGATGATGCGTACATCGTGATGCTTGGCGAGACTTTGCACCCCATTGTCGAGGCGAACGTTGAATCCGACGACCGTGACATCAGCTTCACCAGCGCTTGCCAGTGCAATATCATTTTTACTGATATGACCGACGCCATTACTGATAATGCGAACATCAACCTGATCACTCACAATTTGTTGTATACTGTTGACCAATGCCTCGGTCGAACCATGCACATCGGATTTAACAATCACACTGAGGCACTTCTTCTTTTGCTTCTCAATCGCAGCAAACAAATCTTCAATCGTCACCCCACCCTCCTGCTTGGCAGATTGTGCTGGAGCGATATTTTCTTCGCGTTTGCGTTCAGTCATTGCCTCCGCAGCTGCGCGCTTGGCAGTCTTTTCATTCTTTTCAGAAGCAAAGGACTTACCCGCAGATGGAACTTCTGACCAGCCGACCACTTTAACTGGAGTCGATGGCGGCGCGACTTTCAACTGCTGGCCATTCTCATCCACCATGGACTTCACCTTACAATAGGCTTCACCACAGAGCAGCGTATCGCCCTTTTTGAGCGTGCCCCGCTCAACAATCACCGATGCAGTCGGACCACGGCCCTCCTCCATTTGTGCTTCGACAATGGTGCCCGATGCCGGACAATCTGGATTCGCCTGCAGCTCCAAGACTTCAGTCTGCAACAAGATCATATCGAGCAAATCGTCGATATTCGTACCCTTCAGCGCAGAGACTTCCACCGCGATGGTTTCACCGCCCCAATCTTCGGGAGCGATGCCCTTTTCTTGCATCTGTTGCTTCACGCGGTCGACATTTGCGCCCTTCGCGTCGATCTTGTTGATCGCCACGATGATCGAATTGTTCGCCTCTTTGGCAAAGCGCAGTGCTTCTTCCGTTTGCGGCTTGAACGCATCATCCGCCGCAACCACTAGGATCGCGATGTCTGTAACATTCGCACCACGCTCACGCATCAGCGAGAACGCCGCATGACCCGGAGTGTCGAGGAAAGTAATCTTCTGCTCCTTGTGCTCGATCTGATAGGCACCAATATGCTGTGTAATGCCACCCGCTTCACCGGCAGTGACATTCTCTTTGCGGATCGTGTCCAGCAGCGTCGTCTTGCCGTGGTCAACGTGACCGAGAATACAAACAACCGGCGGACGTGGCTTGAGGAAACGAGGATCATCATCCGCGATCTTGACCACCTTCTTCTTTTCAGGGCCTTTTTCTGCCTGAGCCTCACCACGATGGTGAATCTCCAGCTTAAATCCGTGGCGTGTCGCGACCTGGACCGCAACTGACTCTTCGATGGTTTGATTCATCGAAGCAAAGATGCCCATTTCCATGAGCTCGGAAATGAGTTTGAAAGGCTTGACCTCAATCTCGCCAGCAAAGTCGCGAACCACGATCGGAGGCTTGGCGTGAATGATACGCACTGCAGGCTCAGCAGCTGGCGTCGCTTCGTCACCTTCCGCAGCAGGCTCAGCTTCGACCGCTAGATTCGCCGATGGAGGCTTTGGTGGCCCTGGCGGTTTTGGTGGGCCCGCTGGCTTCGGTGGCCCAGGAGGTTTGGGTGGGCCCGCAGGTGTCGGCGCAGCAGGTGGCCGTGGCGGTCCAGCTGGCTTCGGAGCCGCAGGCGGTGCGGCTGGTGTCGGTGCTTTGGCGACCGGCGCTGCCTTAACAGGTGCGACGTCGGCGCTCTTGGCTGCCGCAGCATCGCCCGCTTTGCCAATACCAGGCGTTGAAATTACAGGTGCAGCCCCGCCCGCAGCTAGTTTACCAGGGGACATTACTCCCGGAGGAGGCGTTTTCGGGCGCGGTGCCGCAGGTGGTCCCTTGGGGCGCGGCGCAACTGGTGGCGCTTTACTGACTGGCGCCGGCTTCGGCGCCACTGGGACAGCAACAGGCTCGGGGGCCTTCGGCTTGGCTGCTTCAGCCGCTTCAGCGTCGCGCTCGAGCTTGATATCCTCAGCACTCTTCACACAAGCACCGGCCGGAAGGACCGGAGCTTGAGGCGCCTCAGGTGCGGTTTCGACGGTGTCAGAAGACTCGGGCACCGCGGCGCCCTCAGCTTTCTGCGTCGAAGCAAATTCCTCGACGAGCGATTCGGCTGAAATGTTGTCGACGGTACTGGAAGCGCTTGTGACTTCGAACCCACGACTACGAAGGAGCTCAATAAGCTCCTTATTTTCCATTCCGATTTGTTTTGAAAGCTGATGTATACGAACACTCATGAATGAGTTACTACTTAAGGTCTGATAAATGGGGGAAAAACTTTGGTGCTACTGGTGCTATTTATTTTGCTCCAGATAAGCCGCCACTTTAGCCAGCACGTCGCTGGCCTCTTCTTCACTAAATTCGGCGTCGACGAGATCGCCAACGGATACGCCTTCAAAGGCTTCGGCACTGACTAGACCGATCTCAACGAGACGTTCCGCCAAGGCCGGATCGATGCCAGGAATCATGTTGATACCTTGCACTGCCTTCGCAATTTTCGCATCAAAACCGACTGCCTCCTTCTCTTCCTTGCCAATGTCGAGCTTCCATCCCAGTAGGCGGGAGGTCAATTTAGCATTGAAACCACGGCGACCGATCGCGATCGAAAGGTCGTCTTCAGCCACTTCAAAATGGATACGACGGTCAACCTCAAGCACTTTGACATTCTTGGGCACAGCGGGCTTCAATGCTTCTTCGAGCAACTGAACCGGATCGCTATAAAAGCGGACAATATCTATTTTCTCACCACCCAGCTCACGAACGATGGTCTTGACGCGTGCTCCACGAGCGCCCACACAGGCACCGACCGGGTCGACCTTAGGATCCGTGCTATTGACTGCGATTTTGGTCCGGTAGCCAGGCTCACGAGCCATCGCTTCAAGGGTCACTGTGCCGTCGGCGATCTCTGTCACTTCCAGTTCGAACAAACGGCGCACGAAATTAATATTCGAACGCGACAAAATTATATCAGGGCCACGATTGGTCTGCTCGATCTTAAGAAGAAGGCAGCGGATGCTTTCACCCGGCGCATAATCCTCACCCGGCACGCGCTCGCGCGGCGGAAGAACTGCTTCGGCCTTACCCAAATCAACAATCAAATCACCGCGCTCACGGCGACGAACCGTACCCGTGACTATATCACCAACGGAGTCCTTGTAGTCGTCGTAGATACGGTCTTTCTCAAATTGACGAATACGCTGCATGATCGCCTGGCGGGCGGTCTGCGCAGCGATACGACCCAGATAAGCAGGATCCATTTCTTTTTCAAGAATCTCGCCAATTTGCACGTCAGCTTTAATTTGACGCGCCTTTTCGATGTGAATCTCTAGCGCGACATCACTCACCGAATCCACCACACTGAGAACAGTCCATGCCTTCAACGCTCCAGTCCGGGGGTTGATCTCAACACGAATCTCCTGCCCCGCACCGACGCCTTTTTGGGCGGCACCGGCGATTGCAGCGGAGATGGCCTCGATCATGTCGGCACGATCGATCCCCTTCTCCTTCTCCATGTATTCTAAAACTGAAAGTATTTCGTGGCTCATTGCGGGCGAAAAATAAAAAAGCGGACCGATGCCCGCTTAAAAAGATGTTGCTGGGTTAAATTAAGGAATCGCACAGATTAAACGCCCTCCGACGCTTGTCAAGGGTCCGTATCGGGCCACGCGAGATAGTTTCGCAGCACCAACCGCCGCACAGGTAACGCGGAAAGCCATCTGGCGCGAAGACTCCCCGCATTCTAGCCGTTTTCACTTGCCGTCCACACGCAACACATCAGTTTCGGCGACTTTATTCCAGTCCCTGCTAGCGAATTCCCAGGGCACGAAAACCGGCAACCACTGAATTCATGAAAACCGTCCTCATCTATTCCGGCGGACTCGACTCCACGGTCCTCCTCTACCACTTGCGCGCAGCAGGCCAATCAGTGCACGCGCTCTCCGTCAACTACGGCCAGCGCCACGCTTGCGAGCTCGACCACGCCGCAGACATCTGCCGCATACTGCAGCTCCCCAATCCGGTCGCCGACCTTTCGGCCATCCAGCCACTAATAGCTGGCAGCAGCCTCACCTCCGCCGACATCGAGGTCGCCGAAGGGCACTACACTGAGGAATCGATGAAATCGACCGTCGTACCGAACCGGAACATGATCCTGCTCTCCATCGCCGCGGGGCACGCGCTCTCGATCGGCGCCCAACAAATCGCATATGCCGCACACAGCGGCGATCACGCGATCTACCCCGACTGCCGCAACGAATTTGCCGACGCCATGGCCGAAGCCATCCGACTCTGCGACTGGAGCACCGTCGAGCTCAGCCGCCCCTTCGTCGACTGGACCAAGGCCGACATCGTCCGCCGCGGCGCGGAGCTCAACCTACCCTTTGAGAAAACATGGTCCTGCTACAAGGGCGGTGAAATTCATTGCGGCCGCTGCGGCACCTGTATCGAGCGCCGAGAAGCCTTCGACCTAGCTGGCATTGCCGACCCCACCACATACGCCAAAGAAGCCCCGAGCGTCGCAGCACTGCGCGCCAACGACTGGCGACTATAAATAACCAACGAACCATCGCTCGACGCGGGTGCTTACCGCGGCAAAACATACGCGACGAACCGCAGTTCACCTCTCCGCTTTCAAACAAATGCTCACCTGCAAAAAATCCTACCGCGACATTCCGTTCGCCCACCGCCAACACCTGCACGACGGCCATTGCGCGCTCATTCACGGTCACAACTGGACGATTACCGTCACCTTCGCCTGCAGCGAACCCGACGCGAACGGCTTCGTCATTGACTTCGGCAAGCTTAAATACCTCAAAGCTTGGATCGACGAACACCTCGATCACGCCTGCCTCTTCAACCAGACAGACTCCGAAGCCGCGCGCCTGCTCGCCACCGCCGGCAACCTGTTCAAAGCCTACACACTGCCAAATTGCTCCTGCGAAGGGCTAGCCCAACACCTGCACGGCATCTTCGACACCATGGTACGTGAACACACCAAAGGACGCGCCTGGATCACGGAGACCGAAATTTTGGAAGACTCCAAAAACAGCGCCGCCTACCGCCCCGCATAAGGGTCGACACCACGCAGCCCTGCACAACCATTCACTCCTCACATGAAACTCCCGATCCACGAACAGTTCTACACTTTCCAAGGCGAAGGCGTGCACTCCGGGCGGGCTGCCTACTTCATCCGCACCTTCGGCTGCCCGGTACATTGCCCGTGGTGCGACTCCGCGGGCACCTGGCATCCAGACTACATTCCAAAACACATCACACGCCTAGAGCCCAAGGCGCTTGCCCAGCAGGTGACCCAAACTAGGGCCGAATTTACCGTCATCACCGGCGGCGAACCGGCGATTCACGACCTCAACGCGTTAACCGATGCATTGCATGCTGCCGGCCAACCGACACACCTCGAAACCAGCGGGGCGTTTCCCATTCGCGGCACATTCGACTGGATTACCCTCAGCCCCAAACGCTGGAAGCTACCACTCGCCGAGAATGTGGCCCGCGCCAATGAGTTCAAAATCATCGTCGACCGCCCCGAGGCGATCGGCGAATACGTCCGTGCACTCACCGAACTCGGCGCTGACCTAAACGGGCAGGACTGCATTTGGCTGCACCCCGAGTGGTCACAGCACAACAATCCCGAAGTGCTCGATGCCATCACCGACTGGATCAAAACACACGGCAGCCCCTACCGCGCCGGCTGGCAACTACACAAAAATTACGCTGCGGATTTAATGGACCAGCGCAGTGCCCCCGGCGTCCCCCTCGGCGGCGACCCCGACAGGGGATTTTAATTGGCAGGGCAAAATGCCCCCCACCCACGCGATCGCAACGCGCCCCTCGGCCCCGAACCTGAGCGGCCACTCCAGAACGAACCAGACGCCTGCCCACCGCCAACCTTCGAAAAAGTAAACTTCCCACTTTCCTCTTTCGGTTTCGGTCTCTAAAAGCCACTGCATGGACAGCGCCTTATTTGACTACCACCTGCCGATGGACCGCATCGCACAAGAGCCCGCCGCACAGCGTGACGCCTCTCGCCTGATGGTCGTGGACCGTACAACACGCCAGGTCACCCACACCACATTCGCCAACATCGGCGACTACCTGCCGGATAACGCGCGCTTTTTCCGCAACAACGCAGCGGTCCTGAAAGCCCGACTTTTCGGCCAGCGTCCCACCGGCGGCAAAGTCGAATGCCTGCTCCTGCAACCCGCCGAAGACGCGGTGACTTGGTGGTGTTTACTGCGCCCTGGCAAAAAAACGCTGCAAGGAGGCACCTTCGGGATTAAAGGCGAATATAGCGCCGAAGTCCTTAACGCAGGCGAAAACGGCAACTATCGTGTGCGCTTCCACCCCGTCCGCGACGAATCAGTCACCGATTTGTCCGAGCGCCTCGGCATCATGCCACTGCCGCCTTATATTGAGCGCGAGGCTGACGATCCGCGTCGCGCTGCCGACAACGAACGCTACCAAACGGTTTACGCCGACTACGAAAAACGTGTAGCGGTGGCCGCGCCCACCGCCGGACTCCACTTCACACCCGGCCTCATCGGCGATCTAGAGGCCGGCGGCGCTCAGTTCCACGACCTCACTCTGCAAGTCGGCATCGGCACCTTCCATCCGATCCAAGTGGACAACATCCTCGACCACAATATCCACCACGAGTGGTATGAAATTCCAGCAAGCGCCTACGCCGCACTGCAGCAAACAGCCCCCGGCCCTCGCGTTGCAGTCGGCACCACCTCGGTGCGCTCGATCGAAGACGCGATGCGGCGGGTCAAGACTGCACCAGACAGCTGCCTGACTCCCGCTAGATCGGTTCAAGCGGAAGCCGACATTTTTATCTACCCCCCCGCTCAGTTTGAGGCGGTGGATGCGTTGATCACCAATTTCCATCTCCCGAAATCCACCCTGCTCTGCCTAGTCTCGGCATTTTTGAGCCCTGGCAATGATGCGGGCATTGATTGGCTGATGGAACTTTACGCCGAAGCCATTGCGCATAACTATAATTTTTATAGCTATGGCGACGCCATGCTCATTCTTTAGCCACGTTCGACCGATTCATTTTTCTCGGAATAAGCCTCAGCAGCTACTGCTCACATGACCACAGAACCAGATTTGACCTTCGAAGACATTGTGAGTGCTTATTATCAGCCGCTCTATCGTTTCGGCTACAGTCTAGCTAAAAACGAGCACGAGGCGGGCGACCTTGCCCAGCAGACTTTTTTCATTTACGCGGAAAAGGGCGATGCGTTGCGTGACAAATCAAAGGTTAAATCCTGGCTGTTCACCACCCTGTATCGCGAATTCCTCCGTCGTCGCCGCAAAGACGCGCGCATGGACAGCTACCAGCCTGAGCTGCTCGAGAACACCGGCGGCTCCGTCGAGCCCCACATCCGCCGTAGCATGGATGGTAATCTGGCCGTCGAGGCGCTTGAAGAAGTCGACGCCGTCTACCGCGAACCGCTCAACCTATTTTACCTCAAAGACCTCTCCTACAAAGAAATCGCGACCATTCTGGATGTGCCGATCGGCACCATCATGTCACGTCTCTCCCGCGGCAAAGCGCAGCTCCGCGAGATCTTCAAACGTAAAGAGACCGAAACCTCGGACAACACCCTTTAGACCATGGACCGCGAAGAAGCTAAACACATTCTCCAGCTCTGCCGTCCCGGCAACGACGAGGACCGCAACGATCCGCTCATCGCAGAAGCCCTGAGGCTGCTAAAAACGGATACCGAACTGCTCGCGTGGTTTGAGGCGCAACAAGCATTCGATGCTCAGATCAGCGATGCGCTCAGTCACATCGAGCCCCCCGCGGACCTCAAAGCATCCATCCTCGTAGGTATGCGCGCCCATGCGGCTCAATCCGAATCACAGATCGGCAGTCAGGTCGCTAACGACGCGCCGAGCGCACACAACAGCATTCCGTTTCCAAGCCCAGCGGGCCACACAGCCCACCGACCTTGGTTCAAACCATGGATGGGTATGGCAGCCGCAATTGCGGTCACCTTTGCGATCCTCAGCCGCCCGATCCCCGACGAACCGCCCCAACTCGCGACCAACCAGAGAATGGCGACTGCCAGCGTGCCCAACCAGAGAATGACCACAGCCAGCGTGCCCAACGTCATCGAATTTCTGGCTAACGAAATCAGTGCGTTCAAGGGCTCGAAATTCGACAAGCGTGACGACGAGCTCGGCGAACTGCGCAGCCACTTACTTCGCACCGGGATGCCGAGCCCGCAGACCATTCCAGCGCAGCTCGACACAATGCCGACGATGGGGTGCGTCACCTTTGACTACAACGGCACCAAACTGAGCATGATCTGCTTCAAGAACGGCCAAGTGTACCATCTAATTACGGCCGACAAAGCCAATTTCCCCGCGCACTGCTCACAACGTCCGCAAAGTTTCGCATGCAACCAGCAGGCCTTCAAGCTTTGGACCGAAGGTGATCAGGTCCTCATTTTATGCACCGAAGGCACGCTTGAAGACATTGCGGGCTGCAAGTAAGTCAAAATGAATTCGACTGAGCCAAGAAAAGCCTCCGCCATTGCGTTGTGCTGCTGCTTGCGGCAAAGAAAAACGAACCTGCTGACTACAACAGTGCAGTGATTCCTCCCGCCACAGAGCACAGCTAAACGATGCTTAGCAGACGCTGCGCTTCCCGTACGTCCATCTACTATTCTTTTTCGATCAGAAGACGCATAAAACGTGCACCTGCTCCGAAAGGAACATAATCACGCACTGTGACCGTTGCCGTGTAATTGTGGTCCACAACACTGACGACCGGCATATAGCCTTGGCCATCAAGAGCGGGGCTTTGCAAAGTGATCAGACTGCCAGAACCGGGAGTCGGATCGGTCAATGCCTGCGCACCATAATATCCCGCAAACGAAGTACCGCGGGAATCAAGGTATGGCGACTCCATCACAATGAGGTCCTCCCATATAACCATATCATCAGAAGCCTGCACCGTATATTTCAAATCCTCGGCACCCCGCACAATCGGAAACGTTAGACGTTGGTACTCAATGCCCGCGACA
>Ga0115568_10000874_pt1 | contig 22117 bp, 19 predicted proteins | sample COGITO_mtgs_1204_FD_87296 | JGI IMG/M metagenome (GOLD analysis project Ga0115568, IMG submission 87296) | Pelagic marine microbial communities from North Sea - COGITO_mtgs_120426 | ecosystem: Environmental > Aquatic > Marine > Epipelagic | place: Germany:Helgoland, sampling site Kabeltonne...
AGATAAATGATCATAACCAGAAACAGCTATTTTATACATTTCCTTTTGCGAATATGGGTTTTCGACCTTTAAAGTGTCGCTTTTTGTAATTTTAAATTGATAGTGATTCAAGTTTTTAATAATGTGTTCAGTAACTTTTTTGAGTTGAAATGTTGTGTATTTTTGTTTTTGATAGTTTAAGTTTTTAGCTAGTGGTTCTCGATAATAATTTAAACCCCAAAAAAGATAAAAGCAAAAATAAATAACAGAAAAAACAGCAATGAAATGAATAATTTTAGGAATAAAATTTTTGAATCTAGTTTTTATCAATCGAAACAAAAAACGAATAAATATAAATAGACCAAAAGCTAATAATAAATCTCCAATAGAAAAGGGAATCCACCCAAAAAGGATTCTAAAGAAGGACGAAATAATTGGATAAATACCGTTTGAATAATAATGCTCAATAAATGACGGATTTTTCGCAACCAATTTCATTAATAGCATTTGTATTGGTAGAAAAATTGTTAAAAGCAAATGAGTCTTATTCCATTTCATAAAGGTAAAAATAATGTTTCATTTTGGAAATTAAGGAGTTATTAACATATTAATAACAATACTTATACATTTTTGTGAACAAAGAAAATTGTGCTTCAAAGTACAATTTAACAGGTAAAAAAAGTACATTTGTTATCATGGAAAAAGCGACTCCTGTTTCAGGAAAAAAAATAGATAAATCAAGGCTAATTAATCTTGAAAAAGGAAAGATTCCTCCTCAAGCAGTAGAATTGGAGGAGGCGGTGTTAGGTGCCATGATGATTGATAAGAAAGGGATTGATGATGTTATCGATGTCTTAAGTTCTGATGCTTTTTATGATCAAAAACACCAAGAAATTTATGCAGCAATTTATGAATTGTTCCAAAACTCCGAACCAATAGATCTATTAACAGTATCCAACTTGTTAAAAAAGAATGGTAAGTTAGAATTTGTTGGTGGCGATTTTTCTTTAATTCGATTAACTCAAAAAGTAGCCTCTTCGGCTCATATTGAGTTCCACGCCAGAATAATTTTGCAGAAATACATTCAACGTAAATTGATCTCAATTTCTTCAGAAATTATAGAAAATGCTTATGATGAAAGTTCGGATGTTTTTGAATTATTAGATGATGCCGAAGCAAAACTTTTTGAAGTTACCCAAGGGAATTTAAAGAAAAGTTCAGAAGCTGCAGGTTCACTTGTAAAGCAAGCATTAAAAAAGATTCAAGAGATTGGTAATTCAGAGGGAATGTCTGGTTTAGAAACTGGTTTTACGAAATTAGATGCATTAACTTCTGGATGGCAATCTTCAGATTTAGTAATTATAGCTGCGCGTCCTGGTATGGGGAAAACGGCATTTGTTATTTCCATGGCAAAAAATATGGCTATCGATTTTGGTCATGGAGTTGCTGTATTCTCTCTAGAGATGTCTTCTGTGCAATTAATCACACGTATGATTTCTTCAGAGACAGGCTTAACATCAGAAAAATTGAGAAAAGGAAATTTAGAGGCACACGAATGGGAACAACTAAATGTAAAAGTTAAAAAATTATCTGATGCACCGATTTTCATTGATGATACACCATCACTTTCTGTTTTTGATTTACGAGCAAAAGCTCGAAGGTTAGTATCACAGCATAATGTTAAAATTCTTGTAATTGATTATTTACAATTAATGACAGCAGGAGGAAAGGCCGGTGGAAATCGTGAACAAGAAATTTCTATGATTTCTAGAAATTTAAAAGCATTAGCAAAAGAATTAGAAGTTCCTGTAATCGCGCTTTCTCAATTATCTCGTGCTGTGGAAACCCGTGGAGGATCAAAAAGACCTTTACTTTCTGATTTGCGAGAATCTGGTGCAATTGAGCAGGATGCAGATATTGTATCCTTTATTTTTAGGCCAGAATATTATGGGATGACAGAATGGGATGATGATGAACACTCACCATGTGAAGGACAAGGAGAATTTATTGTTGCAAAGCACAGAAATGGAGGTTTAGATAATATTCGTTTGAAATTTACAGGCCATTTAGCAAAATTCTCAGATTTAGAGGAAGGTTTTAGTTCAGAATTTCAATCTTCAATGAATGCAGATTTTCCAGAAGACGTTTTTCCGGATCAGAGAATTGAACCAAAAGATGCTTTCGGGGATGATGTTCCTTTTTAGCCGATAATTAGGTGTTAGATAAAGAATAAATAAATTTTATAAATACGCAATTGCTTCCGGGTAATTGTGTATTTTAGTTTTTAGAATGAAAAAAAATATAACAATACTTGCGTTCCTTTTAGTATCTCAATCTGTTTGTGCATCTTTTTTATATTTGCCAATGAGTCATGATAATCAGAAAAATCATTTAAAAGCATACGGAGTTGTTTTTTTCTCACTAGAGGCGGGCTTAAAGTCAAAATGGTTATTGAATTATGATGGGGGTGCTTTTTTAATAGAAAACAATAAAATTGTAGAAAACGAATGCAAAATACGTGGCGTTTCTTATCAAGTAATTTCTGACGCAAAAGCACAGATTGTGTTACACAAAATTTCTTCTCCATCTTCTAATCAAGATGCGGTAACTTTAGAAAAAGCGCCAAAAATAGCAGTGTATTCTCCAAAAGATAAAATGCCTTGGGATGATGCTGTAACAATGGTTTTAACTTATGCAGAAATACCCTTTGATGTCATTTATGACAGAGATGTTTTAGCAGATAAGCTTCTTGTATACGAATGGGTACATTTGCATCATGAGGATTTTACTGGACAATATGGACGTTTTTATGGCTCTTTTAGAACTTCACCTTGGTATATTAAAGGGAAACAAAGAGCAGAAAAATTGGCAGCTGAATTAGATTACTCTAAAGTGTCTCAAGAAAAATTAGCAGTTGCTAAAAAAATAAGAGATTTTGTAATTGGTGGAGGATTTATGTTTGCCATGTGTTCTGCGACAGATAGTTTTGATATCGCCTTGTCTGCAGATGGTGTTGATATTGTTGAAGCTATGTTCGATGGAGATGCATCTGAATCTAATTATCAATCTAAAATTAATTATAATAAAACATTCGCTTTTAAAGATTTTCAGTTAGTTAGAAACCCTACTACATATGAATTTTCTACGATTGATATGACTCGTAAACGGAAAATTAAAAAAACATCAGATTATTTTTCTTTAGTAGAGTTTTCGGCAAAATGGGATCCTGTACCATCGATGTTAACGCAAAACCATACAACTCTGGTTAAAGGATTTATGGGGCAAACCACTTCTTTTGATAGAAATAATGTAAAAACAAATGTTTTGGTTTTGGGTGAAAACAAAACCAATAGAGAAGCACGTTATATACATGGAACAAAAGGAAAAGGAATGTTTACTTTTTACGGCGGTCATGATCCTGAAGATTATCAGCATCGAGTCGGAGATCCTAAAACAGAATTAGATTTGCATCCAACATCGCCAGGTTATCGTTTAATTTTGAATAATGTTTTGTTCCCTGCAGCAAAAAAGAAAAAGCAAAAAACCTAATTTTTGTACGCTTAATATTTTTAATCTCTTATGAACGCTGATGAAATCAAAAATTAATTACCAGAAACTAATAAAAAAGTGAATCTATTAAAAATAAATTTTTAATCAATTGTTAATAACCCCGTTTTTTGATCATAAATAATCTTGTTAGTTGGAACTAAAAAAATTACTTTTGTCATCAAATCAAAACAACAAAATGCCAACAACACAACAATTACAAGATTTTACGCAACAGGTTCGTAGAGATATATTACGCATGGTACATAAAGTAAATTCGGGTCATCCAGGAGGTTCTTTAGGGTGTGCAGAATTTATTACATGTTTATATCAAGAAGTAATGGAGTACTCTACTAAATTTAATATGGATGGTAACAACGAAGATTTGTTCTTCCTTTCTAATGGACATATTTCTCCAGTATTTTATAGTGTATTGGCTCATAGTGGGTTTTTCCCGGTAGAAGAGTTAAATACATTTAGACTATTAAACTCTCGTTTACAAGGACACCCAACTACACATGAAGGTTTACCTGGTGTAAGAATGGCTTCTGGATCTTTAGGTCAAGGAATGTCAGTTGGTATTGGAGCCGCACAAGCAAAAAAATTAAATGGAGACGATAAAATAATATACACCTTACATGGTGATGGTGAATTGCAAGAAGGACAAAACTGGGAAGCAATTATGTATGCATCAGCAAAAAAAGTTGATAATATTATTTGTACAATTGATTTAAATGAAAAGCAAATAGACGGCACTACTGATGAAGTTTTAGCAATGGGAAGCATTAAAGCAAAATTTGAAGCTTTTGATTGGGATGTTCTAGAAGTTAAAAAAGGAAATGATATTGATGCAATTTTAGCAGGTTTAGCGGAAGCAAAAGCGTTAACAGGAAAAGGAAAGCCAGTTTGTATACTATTACATACAGAAATGGGTAATGGAGTAGATTTTATGATGCATACACATGCATGGCACGGTAAAGCTCCTAATGATGAGCAGTTAGAAAATGCTTTGTCTCAAAACCCTGAAACTATAGGTGATTACTAGAAAATTGAATTAAATTTTTAAAAAATTAAAATATTAAAGAGTTTTTCATGTTTATGAAAAACTCTTTTTTTATACTTTTATTTAGAATTCGAATGCAAGAATACCTTTATCTTTACTTTATAGAACTCGAATAAAAATTATCGAATTACTTTAAATCATTTAATCCGTTCAACATTTTATGAAAATAGGAATTGTTTGCTATCCAACATTTGGAGGAAGTGGAGTAGTAGCTACAGAATTAGGAATGGCATTGGCAGATAAAGGTCATGAAATACACTTTATTACTTATAATCAACCAGTCCGTTTAGATTTTTTATCACATCATTTACATTTTCATCAAGTAGTTGTAGAAGAATATCCACTTTTTGAATATCAGCCTTATGAGTTGGCTTTATCTAGTAAAATAGTTGAAATTGTAGAAGAACATCAATTAGAAGTTCTACATGTACATTATGCAATTCCCCATGCATATGCAGCTTATATGGCAAAGCAAATGCTGAAAGAAAAGGGTATTTCAGTAAAAGTAGTCACTACTTTACATGGTACAGATATTACTTTGGTAGGTAGTCATCCAACTTATAAAACAGCTGTAGAATTTAGTATTAATAATTCGGATGTGGTAACAGTAGTATCAAATGATTTGAAAAAAACAACTAATAGACTCTTTAAAATAAAAAAAGATATTAAGGTTATTTATAATTTTATTGATGTTGAAAAGTACGATAATATGCATGATCAAAAGTGTAATAGAATTGCAATTGCAAAACCTAATGAACGTATTTTAACACATATTAGTAATTTTAGACCTGTTAAAAGAGTAGAAGATGTAATTCAGATTTTTTATGAAGTCCAAAAAGAAATTCCGTCTAAAATGCTATTGATTGGTGAAGGTCCAGATCGCACAAAAGCTGAAAACCTCGTTAATAAATTGAAAATTTCTGACAATGTTTTGTTTTTAGGGAATAGTTCTGAGGTAACAAAAATACTTTGTTATTCTGATATTTTTTTATTACCATCTCAAACAGAAAGTTTTGGTTTAGCCGCATTGGAGGCTATGGCAGCTAAAACAGCTGTGATTTCTACGAATACTGGAGGATTGCCAGAAGTAAACATACACGGCGTTACGGGGTATTTAAGTGATTTGGGAGACGTGAATGGCATGGCTAAAAATGCAATTTCTATTTTAAAAGATGATGAAACACTAGGAAATTTTAAAGAGCAAGCAAGAAATCATACAAAAAGATTTTCACTAGAAAATATTCTTCCAATTTATGAGAAAATATACAAATCTTGTTATAAAAATTAGGGCAATAAAATGAAAATCTCAAATTTTTTACAAGCTTTTTTTATGTCTAAGATTTAGAACTTTTATTTACCAAAAATAAAATAAAGTAACATCAGCTTATAAATATTATATTTACCTTTCAATTTCTTAATACTTTAAACTTTTTAATGAAAAAATTAGCACTACACTGGAAAATTTTAATAGGAATGATTCTTGGAATCGTTTTTGGTTTTATAATGAATACCATTGATGGAGGTAAAGAGTTTGTTACAGATTGGATTAAACCATTTGGAACCATCTTCATAAATTTATTAAAATTGATTGCAGTACCCTTAATATTAGCCTCTCTAATCAAAGGAATTTCTGATTTAAAAGATATTTCTAAAATTAAAACAATGGGTTTCAGAACCATGGTCATTTATATGCTAACAACTGTGGTTGCCATAGTTATAGGCTTAGGAATTGTAAATATTGTAAAGCCAGGATCAGGTATGTCTGCAGAAACTATTGAAAAAATAAAGTCTAAATATGAGACATCTTCCGGTGTTGTTGATAAATTAGCAAAAGCATCTGCACAGAATGAATCTGGTCCTTTGCAAGCACTTGTAGATATATTTCCAAGTAATATTTTTCAGTCTTTAGGTAACGCAAGTATGCTTCAAATTATCTTTTTCGCATTATTTGTTGGAATTTCTTTATTATTAATTTCTGAGAAAAAAGCAAAACCATTAATGGATTTCTTTGATTCATTAAATGAAGTAGTGATGAAAATGGTAGATTTAATTATGTTATTTGCACCATATGCTGTTTTTGCACTTTTAGCGAATGTTATTATTGCTTTTGATGATACTGAAATCCTTTTAAAACTTTTAGTCTATGCACTCTGTGTAATAGCAGGTTTGTTATTAATGATTAGTTTCTATTTAATTTTGGTAAGCATTTATGTGAAAAAATCACCTCTTTGGTTCTTGAAAAACATTAGTCCTGCTCAATTACTCGCATTTTCGACAAGCTCGAGTGCTGCAACTTTACCAGTAACAATGGAAAGAGTAGAAGAGCATTTGGGCGTAGATAAAGAAGTTTCTGGTTTTGTTTTACCTGTGGGAGCAACTATAAATATGGATGGCACAAGTTTGTACCAAGCAATTGCCGCAGTTTTTATTATGCAGGTTATTTGGCCAGAGGGACTTACCTTTACTAATCAATTAATAATTGTAGCTACTGCTTTATTGGCGTCTATTGGCTCTGCAGCTGTGCCAAGTGCTGGTATGGTTATGTTAGTAATTGTATTAGAATCTATTGGTTTTCCAGAGGAATTATTACCAATTGGTTTGGCTTTAATTTTTGCTGTAGACAGGCCTTTAGATATGATGAGAACAACTGTAAATGTTACTGGCGATGCTACCGTCTCCATGATAATAGCAAAATCTTTAGGCAAATTACATGAGCCTAAACCTAAAGAATGGGATGATAATTATGAAGCCGTAAAATAAATAGCTTAAAAAGTGTCTTTAAAAATAACTAAACCGATAGTTTCTGTAGATTGGTTACAATCTAATTTAGGTAATGAAAAGCTAATTATTCTAGATTGTACAATACCCAAAGTAACGGCTAAATTGAATACACCATTATCTGAAGATAAAAAACAAATTAAAGATGCTATCTTTTTTGATATCAAAAAGACATTTTCTGATATAAATGCTGCATTTCCAAATACAATTTTATCACCACAAGGATTTGAAAAAAGATGTCAAAATTTAGGTATAAATATCGATAGTGCTATTGTTTGTTATGATGATTTAGGAATCTATTCTTCACCAAGAGTTTGGTGGATGTTTAAACTAATGGGTTTTAAAAATATTGCTGTTTTAGATGGGGGCTTCCCAAAATGGGAAGAAAATAAATATCCTGTTGAAAAACATCAAAAAAAAGTATTTTTAAAAGGTAATTTTGAGGTTAATTATCAGTTAGAAAAAATAAAATATACCGAAGATGTCTTTTCTGTAATAGAAAATGATAGGGTTTTGATTGCAGACGCCCGTTCTAAAGGACGTTTTAATGCAACTGAACCAGAACCAAGAAATGGTTTAAAAGGAGGTCATATTCCTAATTCTGTCAGTTTGCCATTTTCGGAACTTCTAGATAAAGGAATGTTAAAAACGGAAGATGATTTAAGAGTAAAATTTAATGAAATTAATCCAGAAAAAAAAGAGCTTATCTTCACTTGTGGAACGGGAATTACAGCTTCAGTATTAGCTTTGGGTGCAGAGATTTCAGGAATAAAAAATTATTCTATTTATGATGGTTCTTGGACAGAGTGGGCAAGTACAGAGAATTTACCAATAGAAAAATAAGATGAGAACACTAAATTGGACTAAAAGAGAATTTGAAGCATATGTGCTTTTATATGCTGCTCATTGTAACTATTTTGAAACTAAGGAAGAAGAAGAATATATTCTTTCTAAAGTAGATAAAGTAACATTTCATAAAATTCATACAGAAGTCGTTGTCGATTCTGATGAAGATAATTTGAATAAAATTCAGCAATACATTACTGAGAATAAGCTAAATCAAGAGGAGAAAGACGCATTGTTAAAAGATATAAAAAATGTTTTTTTTGCTGATGGGTCTGTCGATTTAATTGAAAAAAAAGTGTTTGGGTTATTAATTAAAATTATAAAGTAGTTTTTTTACAAAAAAAATAACCTTCACAAACAGGTGAGGTTATTATATATTAAAATTTAAAATTATAAGATTTATTTTGCTGGCAATATTTTACCAATACATTCTCCAAAACCAATACGAACTTTATCATTTTTGCAATGTGCACGCATAATTATAGTATCATTATCATTTATAAACTTACGTTCTGTACCATCTTTTAATTTAATTGGGTTTTGACCACGCCAAGTTAATTCTAGCATAGAGCCATAACTATCTTTTGTTGGTCCAGAAATTGTACCAGATCCCATTAAATCTCCAGCTTCAACAGGGCAACCATTCACAGTGTGATGAGCTAATTGTTGTGCCATCGTCCAATACATATACTTAAAATTAGAATTGGCAAGTATTTTTTCTTCACCATTTTCTGGCTGAAGACCAACTTGTAAATGGATATCATAACTTCCTTTTCCTTCTTGTTTTAAATATGGTAAAGGTTCATGAACTTGTTCCGGATTTTCTACCCTAAAAGGTTCTAAAGCGTCTAAAGTTACAATCCAAGTAGAAATTGTTGAAGCAAAACTTTTTCCTAAAAACGGACCTAAGGGCACGTATTCCCATGCTTGAATGTCTCTTGCTGACCAATCATTAAATTGTACTAAACCAAAAATATGTTCTTCGGTTTCTTTAATCGGAATTCTATCGCCTAAGACATTGGCATCAGTGGTTATAAAAGCCATTTCTAGTTCAAAATCTAATAATTTAGTAGGACCAAATCCAGGAGTATTACTTCCTTCTAAAGGTTTTGTTTGTCCGTAAGGTCTTTTAATTGGTGTACCAGAAGGAATAATAGAGGAACTTCTGCCGTGATAACCAATTGGAACGTGCAACCAATTTGGCAACAAAGCATTTTCTGGATCTCTAAATAAAGAGCCAACATTTGTAGCGTGTTCTTTACTTGCGTAGAAATCTGTATAGTCACCCACAGCAATAGGTAACAACATTTCTACCTCTTCCATTCTAAAGATAATTTTATCTTTGTGATTTGCATTGTCTCTTAAATCACCATTTGTGACATCGAAAACTTCAGCGATTCTATTTCTAACTAAACGCCAAGTTTTGCGTCCATCAGCAATAAAATCATTTAGATTGTCTTGTAAAAAAATATCATCTGTAAGAGGAATCCCCTCAAAATAGCCCAATTGATGAAACGCACCCAGGTCTATCGCAAAATCTCCAATTCTACTTCCTATAGTTATGATGTCATCTCTAGTGATAAAAACACCAAATGGAATGTTCTGAATTGGAAAGTCTGAATCTTTATCTACTTTTAGCCAAGATTTTCTATTAGGATTATTTGCTGTTATGGTCATTTTAATTTAATTTATTTTTTATCAAACCTACATAATATTTTTGCATTTTAAAATAAAAAAATCACGAAAAATGTATTTTTAACACTACTATATTCTTAAAAATGTAATAAACAATAAAATATAGTTAAAACATGTTTTTTACAAAAATGAATTTGTTATTTTTGTCATGTATTAAAAAACAACAACAATGCAGTTAGATAATCAAATTTTTGACCTCATTCAGGAAGAAAAAGAAAGACAATTAAATGGTTTAGAATTAATCGCTTCAGAAAATTTTGTAAGTGATGATGTGATGAGAGCACAAGGTTCTATTTTGACCAATAAATATGCTGAAGGATATCCTGGTAAAAGATATTATGGAGGTTGTGAAGTAGTTGATGTTATCGAGCAAATTGCAATCGACAGAGCTAAAGAACTATTTGGTGCTGAATATGTAAATGTGCAACCACATTCTGGTTCTCAAGCCAATACTGCTGTATTTTTTGCATGTTTAAAGCCGGGTGACACTATTTTAGGCTTCGATTTATCTCATGGCGGTCATTTAACACATGGTTCTCCAGTAAATTTCTCTGGTAAACTGTATAATCCTGTTTTTTATGGTGTAGATAAAGTTACTGGAAGAATAGACTATGATCATTTAGAAAAACAAGCGCAAGAAAATAAACCAAAATTGATTATTGCTGGAGCTTCTGCATATTCTAGAGATATAGATTATAAAAAATTTAGAGAGATTGCTGATAGTGTTGGTGCTATTTTAATGGCAGACATCTCTCATCCGGCAGGTTTAATTGCGAAAGGAATTTTAAATGATCCTTTACCTCATTGTCATATTGTTACAACTACGACTCACAAAACGTTGCGTGGACCAAGAGGTGGTATGATCATGATTGGTAAAGATTTTGAAAATCCTTTTGGATTAAAATTGAAATCAGGAAAATTAAAGAAAATGTCTACTTTAATTAATTCTTCAGTTTTTCCAGGAAACCAAGGTGGACCATTAGAGCACGTTATTGCTGCTAAAGCTATAGCTTTTGGCGAAGCTTTAACAGATGAGTTTTTAGAGTATCAATTACAAGTTAAAGAAAATGCTGCCGCAATGGCAAAAGAATTTGTTGCAAAAGGGTATGATATTATATCTGGAGGAACAGACAATCATTGTATTTTAATCGATTTACGTAATAAAGATATTTCCGGTAAAGATGCAGAAATAGCGCTTGGCAAAGCGGATATTACTGTAAATAAAAATATGGTTCCATTTGATGATAAAAGTCCATTTGTAACCTCAGGAATACGTATTGGAACTTCTGCTATAACTACTCGTGGTTTAGAAGAAAACGATATGAAAGCTGTTGTTAATTTTATTGATGAGGCTATACAAAATGCTCAAAATGAAGAGGTTTTGCATGAAATAGGTGAGCGCGTTTCTGAAATGATGGGCGCGAGAAGATTATTTGTAATGTAATTATTCCTTTAAATAGTTCACTTATGTGAGTGAATAAGACATTAAAAAAGCATCAAGTTAATCTTTGATGCTTTTTTAATGTCTTTTTTGATAAAAATTTTAAGATTAGGCTAAATTACTTTACTAAAAATATACAAAACAGTCCGCACTATTCTATATAGATTGTGGGGAAAAATGTACAACTAATCTAAACTTAAAACACTCCTTGAAGTAAATAATTAATTCGTTCATCATGTCAATTTTAGTTCTTAAATTTATCATTTAAAAAAAATAGAATTTTTATTTATTTTACAAACACTCATTTCCATATACTCAATGAAAACATTTGCAAAATTTATTTTATTTAAAATTTTAGGTTGGAAGCTGGAAAATGATTTTCCAAAAAAAACTTTAAAATATGTTGTAATAGCAGCTCCACATACAAGTTGGGTAGATTTTCCTATTGCAATTTTGTCTAGAATGGCTTCGGGCACAATGATTCATTTTATAGGAAAAGATTCTTTATTTAAGCCACCTTTCGGTTTCTTTTTTAGAGCTTTAGGAGGCAAACCTGTAGATAGAACAAAAAATAACAAACTAGTGGATTCAGTTATTGACATTTTTAATGCTAATGAGAAATTTGTTCTTGCTTTATCGCCCGAGGGAACAAGACAAAAGGTTGATAAATGGAAAACTGGTTTTTATTATATTGCCAAAGGAGCCAATGTTCCTATCGTAATGGCTACACTAGATTTTGGTAATAAAAAAATAAAAATATCTGAGCCATATTATACAACATCTGATAAAGATAAAGATTTTGAATACTTTTCTACCTTTTTTAAAAATGTCAAAGGGAAAAACCCAGAATTATTTTAATTTTTATTAAAAGTATAACAAAAAAACATTAGTTTTGCACAGTAAATATAACATTAGAATAGAGATTAGGGGCTTTATTTTAAATGAATTTACATAATAGTTTTATACTATTTTAAGTCTCCAGTTTACTGGAGACTTTTTTTGTGATTATTTTTTATTTCTTGATAACCTTTTTTGCAATACCAATAATTACTTCAGTAGCCTTAATCATAGATTCTACTGGTACATATTCAAACCGTCCATGAAAATTATGCCCACCTGCAAATATATTAGGACAAGGCAATCCTTTGTAAGATAATTGAGAGCCATCGGTCCCTCCACGAATTGCTTTAATTAAAGGAGTTATACCTAAATCTTTCATTACCTCTTCTGCCATATCTACAATATGCATTACCGGAATAATTTTTTCTTTCATATTAAAGTATTGATTTTTAATTTCAACTTTAATTATTTCTTGATTGTATTTATTGTTAAAATCATTTGCAATTTTTTGTATTAATTTTTTTCTTTTTTCAAACAATTCTAAATCATGATCTCTTATAATATATTCTAAAACAGTTTCCTCAACATTACCCTTGATGTCATGTAAATGAAAAAAACCTTCATAACCTTCTGTCTTTTCAGGAACTTCTTGTACCGGAAGTGTCGCAATAAATTCGTTTGCAATTAACATAGAATTAATCATTTTTCCTTTGGCATAACCTGGATGTACAATTTTACCCGTCATTGTAACTTTTGCAGATGCTGCATTAAAGTTTTCGTATTCTAATTCACCAATTTGACTTCCATCCATTGTGTAAGCCCAATCTGCTCCGAATTTTTCAACATCAAATAAATGAGCTCCCTTTCCAACTTCTTCGTCTGGCGTAAAACAAATTCTAATCTTGCCATGTTTAATCTCTGGATGCTGAATTAAATACTCCATCGCGGTAACTATTTCTGTGATACCAGCCTTGTCATCTGCGCCTAAAAGAGTCGTTCCATCTGTAGTTATAATTGTTTGCCCTTTATATTGCAATAAATCATCAAAATAAGAGGAAGATAAAATGATATTTTTTTCTTTATTTAAGACGATGTCTTTTCCATCGTAATTCTCAATAATTTGAGGATTAATGTTTTTACCCGTAAAATCCGGACTAGTATCAATATGAGAAACAAACCCAATTGTTGGTACTTTATAATCGATATTACTAGGTAAGGTTGCCATGATGTAACAATTTTCATCAAGATCTACGTCCTGCATTCCGATTTGTTCAAGTTCTTTTACTAACACCTTGGCTAAATCCCATTGTTTATCTGAACTGGGAAACGCAGGATTGTTAGGGTCTGATTCGGTATCTATGGTAATATATTTTATAAATCTATTTGTAATGTGTTTTTTGTCAATCATTTAAATCGTTTATTTTAATTTTTTCTATAAAGTTAAAAGCTTTACAAAATCGTTTATTCACTAAAGAATCTCCATACACTTCTGCCTTTGCAAGTATAAAATTTTGTTCATTTACTTTGATAAAAAAATCGCAAACTTGATAATTATAAATCCCTTTTTTTCCTTTAGAGATAGAAAAATAAGCTGCTTTGTTGTTTATTGATGTTTCTTTAGATTTTACTTTAATGAGATTTTTAGTTAAATTCTCCTTTTCCTTATTTAATTTAAAAGGAATATCAAATTTAATGTTTTTGTTGATAATAGTAATATCTAAAAGTAAAGTTTCTGTTAACTGTTTTGTGGTATCTGCAGTGTAAATCGACGATTGAATGTTATCATAAAATAAGTTTGTTTTCCATGTTCTAGGAACTTGAATTGAAAATAGGTTTTTAACATCTACCACTTCCTCTAAATTGTTATAAGCTAATGATTTGCAATTAAAATCTTTACTAATTTCAGAAGGCTGAGAGCATGAAATGAATAGGAGTGAGGCTACAATTAATATGATGAGTTTTTTCATTTTATTTTAAAACCAATTTACCTAATTTATTATTACCCGATAACCAAGCTGTATTTCTGTCTACAAACTGAATTGTATAGTAAGATTCTTTGGATACTTCATTCCATGTATTTCCACCGTCATTAGAGAATGATACTCCTGTTATGCCAACGGCAAAAACTTCCTTTCCGTCTGTGTTTGGCACATATTGCACACAACTTTTGTAATTTGGGTTTTGTTTATCAGCAACTATGAACCAAGTTTTTCCTCCATCTTTTGTAATCGCTTTATTTCTTTTGTTATCTAAAGGATTAGAATAATCTCCACCAATTGCAATTCCGTTTTTTTTATCGACAAAATCTATAGAATAAATTCCCTGAGGGCCTGCTCCCTGAATGATAGGTGTCTCAAAAATTTGCCAAGTATCACCAAAATTATCAGATTTTAAAATCCGTGCTTTTTTCCCTCCCGAGCCAATCCAAACAGTGCTACCAATTGTTTTAATGTTAGTGTTACTTGCAGCAAAAAAAGCTTCATTTTCTTCGAATTTAGGTAATTTTGAACATGGAATTTTATTCCAAGTATGGCCTCCATCAGAAGTTAAAATAATTGAAGCACAATCTTGTGTTGGATCTCCAACTGCAATTCCATGTAAATTGTCATCAAAAAAATGCATAGAATCGTAAAAAACTTTTTCATGATTTTCTGAATATTTTAATTCGAATTTACCATTGGAAATGCGATACAACAAAGCCGGATTAGAAATACTTAAAACGAAAATAGCTTTACTATTTGAAGCAATACTTCTAAAATTTGGACGTATTGAATCTTGATACGTAATTTTTATTGGTGCTGCTGTATTTATCTCTTTATCAGAAAAGAAACCAACATCTCCGTTAGAACCAGCGTAAATTACTTTATGAGCATCTATAACTTTAATTGCACGTATGCTAATAGTATCTATTTTAAACTCTTGTATATTAATTGTGTCGATTTCTCTTGGTTTATAATCTTCTTTACAACAGATTAAAAACAAGAAAATAACTATAGATATTCTTTTCATTTTTGATACATTTATCTCACTAAAATAAACAAATCATTTTTATACAATGAAAAAAGCGTTAGTAATTTCTGGAGGCGGAAGTAAAGGAGCATTTGGAGGTGGAGTTGCTCAATATTTAATGAAGAATGAGCAAAAAGATTACGATATATTTATAGGCACTTCTACAGGAAGTTTAATGGTCTCTCATCTGGCCTTAGGACAATTGGATAGTTTAAAGAAAATATACACGAATGTCAATCAGAAAACTATTTTTAGTAATAATCCTTTTAAAATTAAAAAAGTTGCAGGTGAAAAAGTGGTTAGTATTCGTCACTTAAATACGCTTTGGAACTTTTTAAATGGAAGAAAAACTTTTGGAGAAAGTAAAAACCTAAAAAATTTAATTAAGAATAATATTACAGAAGAAATGTACCATGAAATTAGGGCAAATAACAAAGAGGTTGTGGTTACTGTTGCTAATTTAACTAAAAACCAAATTGAATATAAATCTATAAAAGATTGTAATTACAGTGATTTTTGTGATTGGATTTGGGGGTCCTGTAATTATGTGCCTTTTATGAGCTTGTTGGAAAAGGATAATTGTCAATATGCAGATGGTGGTTTTGGTTCTTTAGTCCCAATTAGAGAGGCTATTTTAAGAGGTGCCACAGAAATTGATGCAATTATTTTAGAAACAGAGATAACGCAATTTAATAAATTACCCGCTAAAAATCCATTTTCATTGCTATTTGATGTATTTGATTTTATGCTAAGACATGTGGAGAGTCACAATATTACTATTGGAAAGTTAGCTGCAAATAATAAAGACATAAAGTTGAATCTTTATTACACACCAACTGTGCTAACGACGAATTCTCTGGTTTTTGATAAGGTTTTAATGCGTAAATGGTGGAAATCGGGATATAAATATGCCAAATCTAAACGTGAGGAATTAATGAGTGAGTTCAGACCTGATGCATTAACAGATCAAGAAATAGAGGAGTTTTCAGAGAAATAGTGAGCTATTATCTCTGATAGTCTGAATACATGTTATTACCTGCGGGAGTTGCTAATTTTGAGTTATATATTTCAGAATATTTCTGTACTTCATTTTTAAAATTCCCTTTTGATCCTGTTGTTATATAATTTAAAGTTCTTGCTAGTAAGGGGTCTGAACGTTCTCCTAAAACACCTAAATTATCATAGTCCTCTGCTAATTGTATTCCAGGTAGCGTTATTCCTGGTATAAAACCTCCCGATTCATTAAGGTCATCTTTATTAGATATTTCTAAAACGATCGGTTGCATTGCATAAGAATGTTCAGCGTTTAAGTTTTCACCATCTCTAAATAAATTATCAGAATCATATAATGTAATAGAGCCAACTTGTTTGCCAACAGTTGTTGTACCCACTATTTTCACGTCTATATAAGCTCTTAAAGAATTAACAACTAATTCTGATGCAGATGCTGTACTGCCAGAAATAATGAAATAAACTTTAGAAAAATTTAAACTATTAATAGTTTCTTGAAGCACAATATTTCCATTTTGATCTGTAACGTTAATTTTATCAGTAAAATAGTTTAAAAATCGATCAGGAGTGACAGCGGCTTTCACTTTATCATTCCAAACTTCTTTAGAATAGAGTTCTCCATTAAATTGGCCAGTAATCATACTTCCTAAATAAGTTGCTGTTCTAACAGATCCACCGCCATTATATCTTAAATCGATGATTAAATCATTTACCCCTTGTGTTTTAAAAGAATTAAAAGCAGCATTTAATTGTCCGTCATAAGAACTTGAAAACTGATTGTATAATAAATAACCCACTTTTTTTGAACCTTCATTTATTACTTTAGCAATGGCAACTGGGTTCTCGAAAACTTGTTCTTTTGTTATATTAGTAGTTGAGCCGTTAGCTACAGGGTTTCCACTGTTATAATCGGCAAAGCCTATATTTAAGTTACTAGCATCGCTAAATAATAGATTTGTATAATTACTATCTGTTATTTGTGTTCCGTCAATTGTATTAAAAATCATACCGCGCATTATACCTTTTAAAGCAGCATCTGTATTCGGAATTACATATCGTACATATCCAAAAACATTTTTATTGTTATTGCTGTATCGTATTAATCCAAATTCCATTCCTGTACTTTGGTTAATTCCTTGGAAAGAGTTTTCTAAGGCTACATAATCATCAACAATCCAGGAAAAACGATCAGAAATGCCCTTTTGATATAATAGACTATTAAAAGAATTTTCAGGTGAAGAGTAATCTTTAAAGTGAGTATGTAGTTCATATAAATTAGAAAAACGATTGTTTTCTAAATTAGGAACCTCTTTCTGCCAAAGGTAAAAAGCATTCATTCCTTTCCATATAAAATAATTTATGTCATCATTAATATTAGGCTCTGTTATGTTATCATCACTTTTAGAACAAGAGGTTAAAAAAAGTATAATAGATAATAGACTTAATTTAATAATTTTTATCATATTTATTGTAGGGATTTTTTACTTTATTATTACCAGATACTAGTAAGTAAAAATACAAATAATTATAATCTTGGAAAAAACTAAAATAAAATTTTAATTGTTGGTCAGATTTAAAATGAGTACTGATTAAGACTGCTTATTGCTCTTTGTTTCTGGGATAGACACTTAAATCTTTCTAAACAAATCCTATTAGACCTATATTCGCATAACAAAGAATGTACTTTAAAGGAATTAGATGAATAAAAAATAAAATAAATAATTTTTAATAAGATTTTCATCAATATAAAGTAAGTGATCTTAAGGTAATAATCAACCAAATTTAAAGAGAATTATTATTTTTAAAAATCTTGTAACAAAATATATTGTACATCGTCTTAATTATGTAAACCTGCTTATACAGCTTAATATTTGTGAGATGTTTACTTAATACACTAACTAAATAACATGAAACAGTCAGACTTTTTAAAAGTTGTTTTACCTTTTAAAGATAAGGTATTTCGCTTAGCAAAAAGACTTTTAGTATCTACGGAAGAAGCTGAAGATGCTACGCAAGAATTATTATTTAAATTATGGAAAAGTAAAGAAAAGATTGCTGATTACAAAAACGTTGAAGCTTTTGCAATGACAATGACTAAAAACTATTGTTATGATCGATTAAAATCGAAACAAGCAAATAATTTAACATTAGTGCACAGCAATTATAAAGAAAAAGATACAAGTTTAGATAAGAAAATAGAACATCAAGATAGTGTAAACCAAGTGCACGAATTGATAAAAACTTTACCTGAACAACAAAAGATTATTATTCAATTAAGAGATGTTGAGCAATATGATTTTGACGAGATTTGTAAAATGATAGATATGAAGCCAACAGCTGTAAGAGTGGCTTTGTCTAGAGCAAGAAAAACAATAAGAGAGGCATTAATTAAAAAACACAACTATGGAGTTAGCTAACATAGAAATATTAGTAGAAAAATACGAAAACGCCCAAACTTCTTTGCAAGAAGAAACAACCTTAAGAAACTATTTTACAGGAGGTAATGTTGCACCACATTTGCAGGAGTATGAGTACATGTTTAACTATTTTGCTAATAGTAAAGACGAAACTTATACAAAAACCATTGAGTTAGAACCTAAGAAATCTAAAAAGAGAAACTTAAAATGGTTGTCTGTAGCAGCGTCAGTAGTCTTATTATTAAGTGTATTTATTGGCAAACATGAATATGATAGGTATCAAGCAAAAAAACAATTTGCTCAAATTACTAAAGGTTTAATGCTTTTGTCGTCAAATCTTAAAAAAGGAGAAAAGGCTTTAGCCTCCTTGCATATTTATGAAAACACAGTAAATAAAATATTAAAATAACCAAGTAAAACAGTAAAACCAAGTAAATTCAGAAATTATGAAAAAAATAGTAGTATTAATAGCGCTAATGGTTACGCCTATAGTAACGAGCGCACAGTCATTTTTTGACACATTAGAAGATATGGATGGAGTAGATATGGTAGTTGTTACCAAAGATGCTTTCGAATTAATATCAAAATTTAAAAATATTAGTTCAAGTGATAATGAAGGTCTAAAAGTCTTTCAAATGATTCAAGAATTAAAAGAGTTTAAAATGTTTTCTACCAAAGATGCTGGTATTGCAAATGAAATGGATTCTTTGTTTAAAAAAGCAATTAAGAAAAAAAGATTAACTGAGTTAATGCGAATTAAAGAAGATGAATCTCGAATAAAGATTTATGTAAAATCTACAAAGAATAAAGATTTTGTGAGTGAAGTATTGATGTTAATAAAGGGGCTCGATAAAAAAACACAAGGTTATTCTGAAGCATTAGTAGTTTCTTTAACAGGGAATATTGATATTAATAAAATGTCTAAAATTGCAGATACTTTTGCGAGCAGTAATACAAAGTAAAATATGATTTTTGTAAGTTTAATTTTATCGTTTAAAACAAAAATAAAATGAAAAATATAATTAAGATACCTTTGCTTTTATTGTTCCTCTTATCAATTACAGCATCATGTAAAAACGAAAAATCTTTACAGGCATATCTTGTAGAAAGTCAAGAAAAAAAAGAGTTTATTACGGTTGATATTCCTACAGATTTTTTACAATTAAAATCTCAGGATGTTTCTGAAGATGTAAAAGTTACTTTAGAAAGTATTCGTAAAGTAAATTTAGTTGCATTGCCATTTGAGGGCAATGAATCTAAATATGAGGAAGAAAAAGTAACCTTAAAAAAAATCTTTAAAGATAATAAAGAATACAAATCTTTAATGTCTATGAAAGCAAAAGGAATGAATGTAAAACTTTATTATACCGGTGATACAGAGGCTATAGATGAAGTAATTGCTTTTGGTTATGGTAAAAAAGCAGGAGTAGGAGTTGCAAGATTATTAGGATCTAATATGAATCCCGCAAAAATCATAGAAATGATGAATAGTATAAAGATTGATCCTGATAGTATTAATCTAAAACAATTTAAAACAATATTTCAAAGAAAATAGACAATATTTCATTCATTTTAAGCTGCAATTTGTTAAGATTGCAGTTTTTTTGTTCATAATAAAAAGTAATCATTCTTTTAATGGTAAATTGATGTGCGCCTATTATAATTAAGATTTAACCGAAAATCAATTTTACATTACCTTTTAACCGATTTAATTCTTTTCGAAAATAGATAACAGAATATTAACTAGTCATTCGCAAATAAAGTGTGAATATTTCTTACTTTTGAGACTTATGGATAAGATATTTATAGTGGTTAAAAAAAGACTATTTTTTGTATTAATGCTATTGAGTTTGGTCACTTTTTCTCAAAATTATAAAAGTTATAAACCAGAAAGAGAGAAAATTCACGATTTAATGCACACAAAATTAAAAGTCGATTTTAATTTTAAAGAAAAACAATTAAACGGTGAAGCTTGGATAACCGCGAAACCTCATTTTTATGCAACCAACAAATTTACCTTAGATGCAAAAGCAATGATTATTCATCAAGTTTCTTTAAATACAAAGGAATTAGAGTATAATTATGATGATGAACAGATAATCATAGACTTACCAAAAAAATACACAAAAAAGGAGGTGTTTACTGTATATATTAGATATACTGCACGACCAGAAAAAGTAAAACAAAAAGGCTCTGCAGCAATAACAGGCGCTAAAGGATTGTATTTTATAAATGCAGATGGTTTTTATAAAGATAAATCAACTCAAATTTGGACTCAAGGAGCAACAGAAGCAAATAGTTGTTGGTTTCCAACAATAGATAGCCCAAATCAGAAAACAACTCAAGAAATTTACATTACAGTTCCTGATAAATTTCAAACGTTATCTAACGGCAAATTAGTAAGTCAAATTAAAAACGGAACGAGTAGAACTGATTATTGGAAAATGGATCAAAAACATGCTCCGTATTTGGTTTTTATGGGAATAGGAGAGTATGAAATTATTGAAGATTCTTATAAAAACATTCCAGTAAATTATTATGTAGAAAAAGAATATGCTCCTTATGCAAAAGATATTTTTGGATTAACACCAGAAATGATGGGGTTCTTTTCTGATATTTTAGGAGTAGAATATCCTTGGGATAAATACCATCAAATTGTTGGTAGAGATTTTGTTTCTGGCGCAATGGAAAATACAACAGCTGTAATTCATGGGGAAAAAGCATATCAATCCCCTGGTCAATTAATTGATAAAAATTTACAAGAAAATACGATAGCACATGAGTTATTTCATCATTGGTTTGGAGATTTAGTAACTTCAGAAAGTTGGTCTAACATTACTTTAAACGAATCATTTGCAAATTATAGCGAATATTTATGGAGAGAGCATAAATACGGTAAATTAGATGCAGATATGCATTTGTTTGAGGATAGCGAAGCTTATAAAAACGGGCAGAGTAGTGATAAACATTTAGTTCGTTTTAATTATTCAGACAAGGAGGATATGTTCGATTTAGTGAGCTATAATAAAGGTGGTGTTATTTTACACATGTTGCGAAATTATGTTGGTGATGAAGCTTTTTTCTTAGGATTAAAAACCTATTTATTAGAAAATAAATACAAAGCAGCAGAAGTTCATCAATTAAGGTTGGTATTCGAAAGGATAACAGGAAAAGATTTAAATTGGTTCTTCAATCAATGGTATTTTAATGCAGGTCACCCAAAAATTGATGTCTCTTACGATTACAATACAATTCAGAAAAAAGTAACAGTAAATCTTCAACAATTAAATGTTACTGAGTTTCAATTTCCTTTAGCAATTGATATTTATGAAAATGAAAAGAAAACAAGACACAATGTTTTTGTTAATGCCAGTGATGCCTCTTTTACATTTTCGTATCAAGAACAACCAACTTTAATTCAGATAAATGCAGATGGTGTTTTATTATGTGAAATATCTGAAAACAAGGTGTTGAGTGATTATATTTTTCAAT